>Ga0116183_1000099_pt1 | contig 92299 bp, 62 predicted proteins | sample AD_UKC078_MetaG_FD_89753 | JGI IMG/M metagenome (GOLD analysis project Ga0116183, IMG submission 89753) | Active sludge microbial communities of municipal wastewater-treating anaerobic digesters from USA - AD_UKC078_MetaG | ecosystem: Engineered > Bioreactor > Anaerobic > Digestate | place: USA...
AAGATAAGAACTTCTTTCCAGGAGAGAGGAAGAGTAAAACAGATTTTTACCTTCTTCTCTCTAAAATTATAGCTTTATAACTAAATCCTCAGCCAGGTGTCGCATTTACAACTTGAACTTAGGGGTTGGATCATTACTAGTCCGTTTGGTGATTTTGTCCAGAACCACAAAAAGATCATTTTACGGCACAAAAAAAGCAGTTACTTGTTGTAACTGCTTGATTTGAAGGTGGTGCCACCAGGAATCGAACCGGGGACACAAGGATTTTCAGTCCTTTGCTCTACCAACTGAGCTATGGCACCTTGCGTGATTGCGGGTGCAAAGATAGATATATTTTTTAATACTGCAATATCTGCGTGGTTTTTTTGCAAGAAATTTAGTCGATTCTTTGCCTATTTAATTTTTTGATTTACCTTTGTGCCCGCAATTGATCGGAATGTAGCGCAGTTGGTAGCGCACTACGTTCGGGACGTAGGGGTCGGGCGTTCGAGTCGCCTCATTCCGACATATAAGGTCTGGTTCTCAATGAATTAGGCCTTATTTTATTGTGTGGCATATCCTTTGCCTCTTTATTTTATTGTTTTTTCAAATGAATATGCATACATTTGTGCGTATCATTTGTTATATCTTAAAGCTCAAACAATCAGACAGGTTATTTTGCAACTTAGCGGTCCACATAATATGAACTTTATTTCCGAAGAACGGCTAAATCAGCTGATGGCTGACGAACTTGATTTCCTCTTTATCATGGATATGGACGGAAAAATACTCTTTACCAATATTGCCACACATTCTTTGCTGGGCTATGGCAATGAAATAGTGGGTTGTAATTTCATATCATTGTATCTACCGCAACATCGTGAGGAGGTAGGAGTCATGTTTCCGTTGGCGGCCAAAGGTGATGTGGAACATTGTCCGTTTCCATTGCAGAAAAAAGGACGAGGTGTGGTGCCGGTTGATACCAAATTCTACGTGGGATGGTGGAATGAAGAAAATGTATTGGTTGCTGTAGCGACTAATCTGTCGGCTCACCACTTCACTCAAGAGGAGTTTTATCACATCTTTAATTCGGCAGGAATAATGATGGTTTTGGCCTCAACGGATGGAAGATATATCTATAATGCCAATCGAACTTTTCGCAAGGCTAGCGGATACACCATCGAAGAATTGTCTGGTCAGGAACTGACGGACATTGGTTTGTTTCTGAACGAAGAACGTTACCGCAGAATTATGGTCAGATATGCAAAAACGGGCACTGCAAAGGGAGAAGCAACGGTGAGAACTAAGCCGGGCGAGTTAATGACTTGTCTCTTTTCCATTGAAAATATTAAAATTAACGATAAGGACTATCTGTTTGCCGTTGCAACAGATATTACCGAAAGGAAGCAGGTGGAAACTAAGATGCGCTACCTTCTTTATCAGCAAAAGCTGTTGGCAGATGTTGCGCAGTTATTTAATACAACGGATGATTTCAATGATACGATAAATAAAGTGCTCCATTTGGTAGGAACACATTCGGGGTCAGTCGAATTAATATAACGAAGGTCATTGATGACGGAAAGTACTATTCTACTATTTATGAATGGTGTGCTGAAGGAATCAGTCCTTTAATAGAGTTAACGAAACGAGTTTCTGTTGATTCAATTCCAGATTGGAGCAAGCAACTATCAGAGTTGGGTAGTGTCTTGATTGACTTTAAGAATGTGACTGATATCTCTGATGATTTGAAATCTTTTCTGCAACAAATAGGGGTAAAGTTTGTATTAGCCTATCCGCTTTATGTACAAAACATATTTTGGGGATTTATAGCTTTTGACGATTGTGTGAGACACAAAGTGTGGCAGCCCGAAGAACGCCATCTGATGCATGTTATTTCTAGTAACATTGCCAGTGCTCTCGACAGAAAGGCGTATATTGAACAGTATAAAAACAGTGAACTACGCTTGCGGATGGCTTTAGCCGGTGCTAAGGAGGGTATGTGGGATTGGAATCTTATAACCGATGAAGTCTATTTTACGGATAGTTGTTTCACGATGTTGGGATTTGATGCCGGTGAGGTGGAGCCTACAAGCCGTCATTGGAATGAATTGATACATCCAGATGATTGGCCATTGGCACAAAAAGCTTTTGCAGAACATCGGTTGGGTGGTACTGAATTCTACGAGATTGTATTTCGGGTAAGGACCAAAGATGGGGGATGGAAGTGGATACTTGACCATGGTAAGATTGTTGAAAGCGATGTTAACGGGGTACCTACACGGGCTGTTGGAACGCATATTGACATGACTCAACAGAAAGAAACGGAACACAAGCTTCAAGAGCTACTTACTACTAAGGATAAGCTTTTCTCTATCATTTCTCATGATTTAAGGGGACCAATAGGTAGTTTCATGCAGGTAATTGAATTGTTGACCAGCGACGTGGAGATTGCTCCGGAAATGCAGGCTGAATTGTTGAATGAACTGAAAAGTATGTCGCGCAATACTTATTATTTGCTTGAGAATTTGCTCAACTGGTCGCGTTCGCAGCGAAGTGAAATTGAGTATGCGCCGCGCATGATACTAGTGAATGATGTGGTAACCGAGAACATTTCTTTGCTAAAAGGTACAGCATTGCAAAAGGATATCATCCTGAAATTTGATACAGAAGTTTACGTGAATGCTTTTGCTGATTACAATATGGTGAATCTTATTTTGCGTAATTTGCTTTCAAATGCTATAAAATTTACTCCGCAGGGAGGCATTATTGAGGTGTTACTGACTCATGATGATGAATGGGTAGCAGTTACCGTGAAAGATAGTGGAGTGGGAATGTCGCAGGAGGTAGTTGAAAAGTTGTTTGAACGCGATCATTATCATTCTACTTATGGCACGAATAATGAAAAAGGTTCGGGATTGGGTTTAATGCTTTGTAGTGACTTTGTTAAAAGAAACGGTGGTTCATTAAGGGTTGAGAGTCAATTAGGCAAGGGGAGCTCTTTTATCTTTACGCTTCCATTGCATGGCATACCCGAAGGTGAATCTTTGGTCTTATAATTAGTTTTTCTTAATATGCTGGCATTCGTAATTGGAATGTTTGCTTGATTTTATTTCATGGGGGATTTGTTTTTAATGACTTATGGCAAGGTTTATGGGCTCTGCCGAGTTATAGTCATGTGTGTTATTCAGAGCCCCTGTGATAATATGTTACGTAAACTTTTAATTATGATTTCTTTTGTGTGTAATGTCGGTTTGTCTGCACAAGTTCTTTCAAATGTTGATATCATTCCGCAGCCTCGGGAAATGTCGGTGGCTCATGGAACGTTTCGAATAACCCGCGAAACATTCGTCGTTACGGGGCAGAAAGAGTTGCTATCGGTTGCAGATTATTTTTGCAAGTATACTACTGATTTGCTGGGGCTTTCACTGTCTGCTCGAAAAGTAAAGAGTAAAGAGATTGATTCGATCCGTAAAGCCATTGTTTTGCAAAATCTAAATAATGGAAGGGTTTCGGGAGGTTATCAGTTGGAGGTTACCAACGAGGGTATTCTCATTAAAGGAAATGATGCGGTGGGGGTATTTTATGGAGTTCAGACATTAATTCAATTATTGCCTGTGAAAGCTGGCGTGTTGGCTGACATTCCACTCGTAACGATACATGATGAACCTCGTTTTGCGTATCGGGGAATGCACTTGGATGTGGTAAGACATTTCTTTCCAATTGCCTATATCAAACGTTACATAGATTACATGGCACTACATAAAATGAATTATTTTCATTGGCATTTGACTGATGACCAGGGTTGGCGTATTGAAATGAAGTCTTATCCTAAGCTGACTCAGATCGGGGCTTATCGAAAAGGGGAAATAGAGGGAATATATCCTGGTTTATATAAGGAATTGCCTTATGGTGGCTTTTACACACAAGAGGAGATTAAGGAAGTTATAGCTTATGCCGCCGAACGTTTTATAACGATCATACCCGAAATTGATATACCGGGTCATTGTATGTCAGTGTTGGCCGCTTATCCTGAATTTGGTACTGTAAACGATGCATCAAAGGAGTGTGCATTAACTTGGGGTATATATAATAAATTTAATAATGTACTAGCTCCCAAACCAGAGGTATTCAGCTTTCTGAAGGGTGTTTTTTCTGAATTATGCAGTTTATTCCCTTCGCCTTATATCCATGTGGGTGGTGATGAGTGTGCTGTTCGATGGTGGAAAGAATCTGAAGAGACTCAGTCTTTCATGCGTGCTCATCGTTTAAAGAATGAAAAAGAATTGCATCGCTATTTTATTCATTATGTTCAGGGGGTGGTAAATGCCAAAGGCAAAACATTGGTTGGATGGGATGAAATACTTGAAGGAGGTGTTTCAGCAGATTGTGTTGTGATGAATTGGAGAAAGTCGGCCCAAGCTGTTAAAGCTTTGAAGAATGGGCATCAGGTAATTGTTACTCCATCGGCTTATACTTATCTGAATATAAAAGAGTCACGCCGTCAGAAGGAGTTAGGCTTTCCGGGCTTTCTTCCACTAGAAAAAGTATATGATTTGCCTATATTACCCGATAGTTTGTCTGATGAACAGAAAAGTAGAGTGCTGGGTGGACAGGGGTGTATGTGGACTGAATATGTTTCTACTCCTGCAGAGCTGGAATTTGCTTTGTTTCCCCGTATGTCTGCTCTCGCTGAGCGGTTGTGGAGCTTTGATAAAGACTGGGTTCGGTTTACACAGAAACTTCAAACTCAGTTTGATCGTTATGATTTATGGGGAGCCAATTATTCGGAAGCGGTTTTTCGGATGCTTGATTTAGAACATCCATATAGATAAATAAAAAGGTGTCAGTAAACTGGCACCTTTTTCTCACATTTAGTTGTGAGCATTCATGTAGACTTCTTCTCTCTTGTCTGTCTTAGAATATTTTTTTCCCGTCAATCAACTGAATGGCTGCGGTGTATTGGTCGTATGGAACAGAAAGACGTATGCTGTTGAGGTCTTTGTCTTTTATGGATACTTTTATATAGGATGCAGTGAGTAACTCAATGACTGAGTTTACTTCCCAAGGGCTACCTGCAAAAACATCTACTAAAGACTTTTTTTTATTTGTTACCATTGTTTTAATGCTGACTTAGTTACGGCTGCAAATATAGATTTTTTTTTTGTACTGCAAATAAATCCGTTTTATATTCTGAAACAAAAATGTAGTGCAAACGTTACCGAAACATCGTTTTGCTACATGTTTTAACAATAAAAGGCTGCAAATTACTATTTTTAAGTATTTGCAGCCTCGAGATAGGGCTAATTGCCGACAGTATGTTTTTATTTCACATCGTTCTCTCGGATTTCAACGCGTCTTATTTTACCGCTAATCGTTTTGGGAAGTTCGTTTACAAACTCAATGACCCGCGGGTATTTATAGGGCGCAGTTACTTTTTTTACGTGATCTTGCAATTCCTTAATTAAATCTTCTCCGGCAAGATGCTTATAATCATGCGCCAAAACAATAGTCGCTTTTACTACTTGTCCGCGGATATCATCAGGTACACCGGTAATAGCACATTCAACTACTGCTGGATGTGTCATTAAAGCGCTTTCTACTTCAAAAGGACCAATTCGGTATCCTGAACTCTTAATAACATCATCGGCACGGCCTACAAACCAATAATAACCGTCTTCGTCTTTCCATGCCACGTCTCCCGTATAATAGATATGATCATGCCAAGCTTCTTGTGTACGTTTTGCATCGCGGTAATACTCTTTAAATAATCCCAAAGGCTTTCCTTTATCGGTGCGGATAACAATTTCTCCTTGTTCACCGGCTTCTACTGAACGGCCTTCAGCATCAATCAAATCCATTTCGTACTGAGGATTTGGTACTCCCATACTTCCAGGCTTAGGTTCCATCCAAGGGAATGTTCCAATGGTGAGTGTCGTTTCTGTTTGTCCGAAACCTTCCATCAGCTTAATTCCTGTTAGGTTCTTAAAAGTCTCGTACACGGCAGGGTTTAATGCTTCACCAGCAATGGTGCAATATTTGAGCGACGACAGATCATATTTGGTAAGATCTTCGCGAATGAGAAAACGAAATATGGTGGGAGGTGCACAGAGTGATGTGATGTGGTAATCGTGTATCTTTTTGAGTATTTCCGCTGGTGTGAATTTCTCATGATCGTAAACGAATACATTGGCTCCTGCTATCCATTGTCCGTAGAGTTTCCCCCAAACGGCTTTTCCCCATCCTGTATCGGCTATCGTTAGGTGTAAGCTTTGTTCATTGAGATTGTGCCAAAAACTTGCCGTAACAATATGCCCCAATGGATAAGTGAAGTCGTGTGCTACCATTTTGGGCTGGCCGGTTGTTCCTGAGGTGAAGTACATTAAAGAGATATCATCATTCTTGTTTGCTTCTTTAGGGCGGGTGAAAAGAGTAGCTTTTTCAATTCCTTCATGAAAATCAAGAAAACCTTCTGGTATTTCGGGACCTACACTAACCAACTTTTGAACGGTTGGTGAGTCAGGCATGGCATCGACAATGTGTTTGGTAACGCTTTCTTCACCTGCTGCAACAATCATCTTGATACTTGCAGCGTTGCAACGATACGCAATATCCTTTTTAGTGAGCAGATGAGTTGCCGGAATTACCACAGCGCCAAGTTTATGCAGAGCTACTATGCTAAACCAAAACTCATAGCGTCTTTTCAGAATCAACATAACCATATCTCCGTGTCCAATGCCTAAGCTTTGAAAATATGATGCAGTTTGGTCTGTATAATGCTTCATTTCGCCGAATGTGAATTGGCGGTGTTCACCCTTATCATTGGTCCACATCAATGCGGGTTTTTCAGGCTGTTCGGCAGCCCATGCATCCACTACATCGTAACCGAAGTTGAAAGAGTCAGGCACGTTGATTTTAAGATTCTCAATAAAGTCTTCCTGTGAAGTAAAGGAGGTTTTTGATAAGAACTTTTCTATCATAATGATTGATTGTTTGGATTATTGGAAGTTATTTACATGATAACTGCCAAGAATTTTACGGTTTGTTGATTGAGGGCTTTCATTCCGTGAGGTATCTTTGAGTCAAAATAGATGCTGTCACCTTCATTTAGGATAAGCTCTTTTCCTCCTATACAAAAAAGCATACTACCTTTAAGTACAAGATTAAATTCTTGTCCGTTATGGCTGTTCTGTTGCATCGGTTCGTCATCATTTTTAGGTTCTACGGTGACGATAAACGGATCGGCATGGCGATTCATAAATCCTGCAGCAAGAGATTGGTATTTGTATGCCTTACGGCGTTCAATAGATGTTCCTTTGCCACTTCTGGTAATAAAATAGGTGCTCATTTTGGGTTCCTCACCAAACATGAGTGCCTCAAGAGCAATATTATATCGGCGGGCTATTTTTTGGAGCATACTTACCGATATATCATATTGTCCGCTTTCTGCATGAAGGTATTCTTCTTTAGTTAATTCGCATTCTTCTACGAGAGTGTCTACACTTAGCTCCAGCACATCTCGCAACCCGCGAAGACGTTCTGCTATCTGTTTAATTTGTTCATCCATGGTTTGATTGTTTTATTTTAAACTAGCTTTCATTGCATTGATAATGGCCGATGTGAATCCTCCATGCTCAAGCTCGTTAATTCCCTTTATAGTGAGTCCGCCTGGTGTGGTAACTTTATCTATCTCAACTGACGGATGGCTTTCATTGGTAAGAATCAGTTCTGCCGCTCCTTTTACAGATTGGGCTACCATGCGAGCGGCGTCTTTCGGATAAATACCCATTTCTATTCCGGCTTGCATCGCTGCCTGTATATATTTTAATACATAAGCAATGCCGCAAGATGTTAGAGCCGTGGCTGCGCCCATTTGTTTTTCATCAATAAGCATGGCTACTCCCATTTCATTGAAGATGTTGGCAAGTAGTGCTTCTTGTTCTTTGCTTGCGTTGTGTGAAGCCAATAGGGTCATACTTTGCATCTGTGATATTGCCGTGTTCGGTATGATACGGAAGATTGTAGCCTTTTCTCCGATCCATTGCTCGTATTCAGCGAAAGGTATTCCTGCTGCAACGGAAGCGATAATCTGTTTTTCGTTTTGTAGAGTTAGTCCTTCAATGACTTCTTTTATGAACCATGGCTTGACTGCTAGAATTATAAGATCGGCTTCATTGATTGCCTCCTGGTTATTGCAGGTGGTTTTAATTTGTGGATTGAATTCCTTGATAGCGCGTAGTTTGCCTTCCGATGGATTTGAAACGGTGATATCTACGGGCCGAATAAGGCTGCCTTGCGCCATCCCTCTAGCTATGGCACCACCCATATTTCCTGCGCCGATAATTGCTACTTTCATGTATTTAAATTTTAGTTCTAACATGTTCTTTATGAAAAATGTGCCAATAGCCATGCTGCAATAGCAAGATGATGACCATTGACACATCTGTCATTTATTACTGCAATAGCGGCAAAGTTACAAGATTTATGTGCAAATGATAACTTTGCAGCAAAAAAATTCAGTTTCTCAGCCTAAAACTTTTTTGAATCGTTGTAAGAATTCATCTGCCTGTTCTATACTCAAGCAAAGCGGTGGCAACAAGCGAATGACATTGGTTCCACTCACTCCCGTAAAGACTTTCTCTTCATAAAGAAGTTTGTTGCGGATTTCTTTTACCGGTTCCTCAAACTCTAATCCTATCATTAACCCACGACCTCTCACGTCTTTGATTTGTGGGAAGGTTTTAAGTTGTTGTAGCAGGTATTGCCCCACTTGTGCTGCGTTTTCTGTTAAATGATCTTTTTCAATGACATCTATTACCGCTAAAGCAGCTGCACAAGCTAAATGGTTACCTCCAAATGTTGTTCCCAACATGCCGTAAACCGGTTTAAATATAGGCGATATAAGTACTCCCGCAATTGGAAATCCGTTGCCAATTCCTTTAGCAACAGTGATTATGTCGGGCTTGATTTCGGCATATTGATGTGCAAAAAACTTGCCACTTCGTCCGTAGCCGCTTTGTATTTCATCAAGAATTAACACGGTATTTGTGGCAGTACATGCTTCACGAAGTTCTTTTAAAAAATCATCGTCGGGTAATTTAATACCTCCTACTCCCTGTATACCTTCTATAATGACAGCGCATACATCATTCATAGACAGTTCTGCTTTGACTACCTCTATGTCGTTAAGCGGCAAGTAGGTGGTATGAGCATTATTGTTGATTGGAGCGATAATTTTAGGATTATCTGTAGCCTCAACAGCCAAAGAGGTGCGTCCGTGAAAAGATTTGGAAAAAGAAATGATTCGTGTTCTTCCGTTATGAAAAGATGCCAGTTTTAAGGCATTTTCATTTGCTTCTGCACCTGTGTTGATCAAAAAGAGTGAATAATCGTCGTAACCGGACAGAACTCCTAGTCGGGTTGCAACTTCTTGCTGTAATTTGTTAATCACAGAGTTTGAATAGAATCCCAACTGGGCGACTTGCTTTGTTATCATATCCACATAATGGGGATGACTATGTCCGATGGATATAACTGCATGTCCGCCATAGAGATCGAGGTATTTAGTACCGGTTTCATCCCATACGTAGCAACCTTCTCCTTTTACAATGTTGATGTTAAATAACGGATAAACATCGAATAATTTCATGATAAAATCCTCCTTTGCACCTGCCTGATATTCTGGAAACAGGAGGCAGGTGATTAATAACTATTTGTTTTAATATTAATATAATTCTTAAAAAGCAGCTGGCTTCAGTCGAAGACCAACTGTCTCTTCAAGATTAAACATGAGGTTCATATTGTGAACGGCTTGTCCCGATGCTCCCTTTAGCAAGTTGTCGATGCAGGAGATTATGAGTAATTTATCACCATGTTTCTCTAGGTGAATAAGACATTTGTTGGTGTTTACAACTTGTTTAAGATCAATGTTTTTGTCGACAATGTGTACAAATGAATCTCTTTCGTAATATTCTTCGTAAATACGGGTAATTTCATGGAGATCGACTTTCGTTTTTACTACCAATGTCGCAAAGATTCCTCGAGGAAAATCTCCACGATATGGGATAAAGTCAATTTCAGCATTGAAACTGGTTTGTAATTGTGTTAATGATTGCTTAATTTCAGGAATATGCTGATGATCAAATGCTTTATATATACTCATGTTATTGTTGCGCCAGCTAAAATGACTGGTTGAACTTGGCTTTACACCAGCACCTGTGCTACCCGTAATAGCATTTACGCTGATGTCTGAGTTAAGCATTAGATGTTTGGCTAACGGAAGCAATCCTAACTCAATGCATGTTGCAAAACAACCGGGATTAGCCACCCGGCTGGCTTTGCAGATAGCCCGGCGGTTAAGCTCAGGAAGTCCATAAAGAAAGTTGTGCTCATTGCTTGCTATGCGATAGTCCATTGATAGGTCAATAATCTTCAGACTTTCGGGAATGTTGTGGCTTTCCATAAACTTCCGTGTATCTCCGTGGGCAGTACAGAAGAATAATACATCGATTTTGTCCAATGGTAATTCATCTGTGAAGACCAAATCGCATTCACCATACAAACCTCCATGTACATCGGTTATTCTATTCCCTGCATTACTGCTGCTATTGACAAATACAATTTCTGCTTCAGGATGGTTGACTAGTAGACGAATAAGTTCACCTGCTGTATAACCTGCCCCACCTATAATTCCTGCTCTAATCATACTTAATTGTGTTGGATATTATTTAATTTCTTTGCCGTTCTTTTTTTGGTTGGCATAATATACGCGTAATGGAGTTGAAAGTATTTTGGTAAAACCTTTAGCATCCTCTGCTGTCCATCCTTTTTGTACTTCACCATATTCGCCGAAGTCCGTTTTAACGAGATCGTAAGTTGATTCTACTCCAACAAGAGTGTAGCTATAAGGACGAAGAATAATACTAACTGTTCCGTTCACATTACGTTGTGAGCTCTCAAGCATTGCTTCAATATCGCGCATAACAGGCTCAAGATATTGAGCTTCGTGCAGAAACATGCCATACCATGTGCCAACCTGATCTTTCCAATATTGCTGCCATTTACTTAGGGTATGTTTTTCAAGCATTTTATGTGCATTGATAATTAGCATAGGAGCAGCAGCTTCGAATCCTACTCGACCTTTGATACCAATGATTGTATCTCCGATGTGCATGTCTCGTCCGATTCCGTACTTGCTCCCAATTTCTTCTACTTTATTAATAGCTTTTACTTTGTCTGAAAAGACTTCTCCATTAACAGCATGAAGCTCTCCTTCTTTAAACTCGAGTTTGAGTGTCTGATTGTCTGTAGTACTTACTTGGCTTGGGTATGCTGATTCGGGAAGAGTTTGATCGCTTTGCAATGTTTCTTTTCCTCCGATGCTTGTTCCCCATAGACCTTTATTGACGGAGTATTCCATTTTTACAAAATCGGCAACAAATCCGTGTTCACGAAGATAGTTTATTTCGTATTCACGAGTCAGTACCATGTCACGTGTAGGGGTAATAATCTCAATTCCCGGTGCAAGCACATCAAATGTAAGGTCAAAACGAATTTGGTCGTTCCCTGCGCCGGTACTTCCATGAGCGATTGCATCAGCTCCTATCTCACGAGCATAATTAGCTATAGCAATTGCTTGGAAAATACGTTCAGAGCTGACTGAAATCGGATAAGTTCCGTTTCGCAATACATTTCCAAATATCATATATTTGATGCTCTTATTATAGTAATCTTGAGTAACATCTAATGTAGCATGCTTAACTGCTCCTAGTTTGTATGCCTTATCTTCAATAGTTTTTAAATCTTCTTCACTGAATCCACCGGTATTTGCAATAGCAGTGTATATTTCGTATCCCTTTTCCTTTGATAAATACATAGCACAAAACGAGGTGTCCAAACCACCGCTGAATGCTAAAACAACTTTCTTTTTCATAATTATTTTATTTTGGTAGATGACCTTTTTTGAATTTGTTTATTTGATATCTTCAATATCATTTTGTTCGCCGTCCTTTTGATGTTTTGTAGGATCATAAAGCATAGCAGTGCAGATACAGTATTTTCTACCTGTACGTTCTAATATGTCATGATTACAACATCCTTCACAACCTTTCCAAAAGGCATCGTCGGTTGTTAGTTCAGAGAAAGGAACCGGTACATAACCTAGTTCGGTGTTGATCTTCATTACAGCTCCTCCACTAGTTAATCCGAACAACTTGGCATTAGGCCATCGGAGGCGTGAAAGCTGAAATGCAGCTTTTTTTATTCGCTTAGCTAGCCCTTGACCACGGAATTTTTCAACAACAATAAGCCCAGAATTAGCTACATATTGTTTGTTTCCCCATGACTCAATATAGCAAAAACCTGCAAATTCATTACCGCAGAGGGCAATGATCGCTTTTCCTTCACGCATCTTTTGCGCTACATATTCATGCGAACGCTTTGCAATTCCCGTGCCTCTTACTTTTGCGGCGGTCGTAATTGTTTCTAATATAGTGTCAACGTAAACCTCATGGGATGCGTCGGCTACCATGACTTCAATTTGATTGTCCATTTCCTGAAATAAGCTTTAAGCTTTAAAATTAAATTCTGATTCTATTTTTTGAGTTTAGGTTGCTAAGCTCTTTGTTTACTCTTTCTTTTGTATCGGAATAATTGATGATAAAAACTTACGCACATCATTGTGAACAGCTCCTTCGCGAAGAACCAGCATAATTGTATCGTCTCCGGCAATGGTACCTAATATATCAATACCTTCACGGTTGTCTATGTCATATGCAATACTGCTGGCATATCCTGGGCGTGTTTTGATAACTGCTATATTAGCCGAAAACTGTAGTGAAACGAAACCATTATTAGATAGCATTTCGGAAGCCTTTTGGTCAGTTTGGCGTTTGTACATGATGTCATTGGGTAAAACATAGACATACTTTCCATTCATGCTTGCTGCCTTGGCTACCTTAAGTTGTTTCAAGTCACGGGAGAGTGTGGCTTGAGTCAATTCAAAACCTTCGCTGTTAAGTTCCTGCAAGAGTTCATCTTGTGAACCTATTTCTTTGCTGGAAATAATCATCTTAATGGCATCTAATCTGCTTGCTTTCTTCTTCATCTTGTATAATTATTCTAGATACTTTGCAAAAGTATGCATTATTTTGGTGATAAGATGCATAAATGCGTCTTTTTTTTATTCATTTATGCTAAAACAAGAATAAAACGACAAAAACTATAAGATAACAGTCAAAAAATCAACCTCGAATAAAAAGTTTTATTGTTATTTTTGTAAAATGAATCATTCTTTATTTTTTAAACCATAAAAGCACATTCATAATGAGAAAACTTATTGAAATCCTCTTTGTCTTTTTATTTGTTACATTAGTATCTGTTCATGCTAAGTTGAACCCTTATGATATGGTACACCGAGATATTCGAAAAGAAAGCGCTTTATCTTCGAGTGACAAAAAGAAAAAAACATCTGTACCCGAAAGGTATGCTCAGTGGTTTGCTGATTCTGAAATGCAGCGCTTTCCCAAAGCGTGGCAGTTGGATCATGGGAAAGCTCCGTTTTTTGGTTATGCTCAAGGAGTAGGTTGTTGTGCAATGTTGCAAATGTGGAAATCTACCGGAGATAAACGATATTTTGATTATGTTGAAAAGTGGGCAGATTCGTTGATAGATGATAAAGGTGATATCCATTTATATCGTGTTGAAACGTATAATATCGATTATGTTAATTCAGGTAAAGTCTTGTTTGATTTGTATCGTGAGACCCATAAAGATAAGTATAAATTGGCGATGGATCTACTTGTTAAACAAATGAAAAATCACCCACGTACCCTTGAAGGTGCATATTGGCATAAACTCATTTACCAGCATCAAATATGGTTAGACGGTTTGTATATGGCTTCTCCCTTTTTGGCTCAATATGGTGCAGAGTTCAATAAACCCGAGTGGATTGATGAAGCAGTAAAGCAGTTTACTTTATGTCATAAACATACTTATGATGGCAAAACAGGTTTGTATCACCATGCATGGGATGAGAGTAAAAGTCAGCGTTGGGCCGATCCTAAAACAGGGCATTCTCCTAACTTCTGGGGAAGAAGTATCGGTTGGTGGTTTATGGCATTGGTGGATGCACTCGATTATATACCTCAGACCCATCAGGGAAGAGCTGACATGATTATTTGGATTCAAAACTTGGCAGAAGTATTACCTAAATATCAGGATAAAGATGGTTTGTGGTATCAAGTTCTTGATCAGCCAATGCGTGAAGGTAATTTCCCTGAGGCATCAGTCACTACACAGTTTATGTATGCTTATGCCAAAGCAGTAAACAAAGGTTATGTTGATAAAAAGTATAAAGTTTATGCGGAAAAGGCTTTCAAAGGACTTAAAGAAAAGCTTTTAGTTGAGAATGCTGATGGCACATTGACCTTGACTCGTTGTTGTCAAGTTGGAGGATTAGGTGGTAATCCCTACCGCGACGGGAGTTTTGAATATTATATAGGTGAGAAAATGAGAGATAACGATGCTAAAGCAACAGGGCCTTTTATTATGGGATGTCTTGAATTAGCAAAATAATGAAATGAAAAACACAATTTGATAACCTATGAATCGTAATAAGTGGCTTTTAGTAATAGCTTTTGTGATATCATGTGTGCGTTCTTATGCTCAAGTGACAAGCTGGCCGAATATAAATGTGGAAGCTAAACCTGCAACTCGCTGGTGGTGGATGGGTAGTGCGGTAGATAAAGAGAATTTAACTCGTAATATTAAGAGTTATGCAGAAGCTGGTATGGGTACTTTGGAAATAACTCCTATATATGGAGTTCAAGGAAATGATGCCAATGAGATTCCGTTTCTCTCACCACAATGGATGGAAATGTTGCGCCATACCCAGAGCGAAGCACATAGGAACGGAATGCAAATTGATATGAATACGGGTACCGGTTGGCCTTTTGGCAGCCCTGAAGTTAGTCTTGAAGATGCTGCATCTTGCTTGATTATTAGCGAATATAAGCTAAAGAGTGGTGAGCGTTTAAGGGTGAAAGTAGAGCCGGGAGATAAGACTCAAAAAGCACATGCTGTTTTAAGCCGTCTGATGGGTTTTTCTGATAAAGGGATTTGTTTGGATTTAACATTAAAGGTGGATAGCAAAGGGATGCTGAATTGGAAGGCTTCCAAGGGAAACTGGCGGCTTATTGCAGCTTTTACCGGCAAAACACTTCAAAAGGTAAAAAGAGCAGCTCCAGGTGGAGAAGGATATGTGATGGACCACTTTTCTGAAAAATCAGTAGAAAACTATCTGGCTCGTTTTGATAAAGCTTTCTCGAATAGTAAAGTCTCTTACCCTCATAATTTTTTTAATGATTCTTATGAAGTCTATAAGGCTGATTGGACACCTCGATTCTTTGAAGAATTTGCATTAAGAAGAGGATATAAGTTAGAAGAACATTTGCCCGAATTTCTGTCGGAAGTGCGTTCAGATAATACTGCTCGTATTATTTCTGATTATAGAGAAACGATGGCTGAACTGTTGCAGGAGAATTTTACAAAACAGTGGACGGAATGGGCTCATAGCCATGGTGCTAAGACTCGTAACCAAGCACATGGTTCGCCAGGTAACTTAATTGATTTGTATGCAACTGTTGATGTTCCTGAATGTGAAGGTTTTGGTATCTCAGATTTTAATATTAAAGGCTTGAGAAAAGATTCGCTTACTCGTTCTAATGATTCAGACCTGTCAATGCTTAAATATGCTTCGTCTGCTGCGCATATTGCGGGAAAACCCTATATCTCGTCTGAAACCTTTACCTGGCTTACCGAACATTTTCGCACTTCATTGTCGCAGTGTAAACCTGATATCGATTTAATGTTCGTATCGGGAGTAAATCATGCTTATTTTCACGGTTGTACTTATTCACCTAAAGAGGCCGAGTGGCCTGGTTGGAAGTTTTATGCGTCTATAGACATGAGCCCTACTAATAGTATTTGGAAAGATGCACCTTCCTTTTTTGACTATATATCTCGTTGTCAAAGTTTTCTGCAGATGGGTGCACCGGATAATGACTTTTTGTTATATCTTCCGATATATGATATGTGGCAAGAACAAGACGGCCGATTATTAATGTTCGACATTCATAAAATGTCTCAGAGAGCCCCTCGTTTTATTGAAGCAGTGCACCGGATATATAATGCAGGATATGATGTGGATTATATTTCTGATAATTTTATACGTAATGCACAATGTGTAGACGGTAAGATCGTTACGAGCGGTGGAATTTCTTTCAAAGCTTTAATTATCCCCGGTGTGAAATTGATGCCAGATGATGTGCTTGCTAAGTTAGTGAAATTGGCCAATGAAGGAGCGACCCTTGTTTTTCTAGACCGTTTTCCTGAGGATGTTCCAGGTTATAATGCCTTAGATTTGCGTAGGGAGAATTTTAATCAATGGTTAGAAAAACTCAAGTCGCAAAATAAAGAGCGTATTTTGTTTGGTCATGATTATGCCGAGACTTTGAGACAGACAGGTGTACGGCCTGAAATAATGAAGAGGGATTGGGGACTAAGTTGTATCAGGCGTTGTAATGAAGATGGTTATCATTATTTTATATCGGCTTTGAAAAGCGAAGATACGGAGGGATGGATTCCGTTGGGAGTGAAAGCTAAATCGGCACTCTTCTTTGACCCAATGACTGGTGAACAAGGTAAGGCTGCTTTGCGGGACGTAAACGGACAGACAGAAGTTTATATGCAACTGTCTTCAGGATCTTCAATTATTCTAAAAACATTTTCAGCATGTGATGTTGATGTTAAAGCATGGAAATATTTCAAGACGTCTCGAGAGGGGATTTCAATTGGAATAGACAAATTTGACTTTTGCTTTTCCACATCGCTGCCGGAGGTCCATGGAACATTGAAACAGGTACAAGTAGGAACGTGGACTAATTATAATTTGCCGGAGGTGAAAAATACTATGGGAACAGGTGTTTATAAAACAACTTTTGTAATCAATCCCCTTTCAGCGCCTGAATGGATGCTTGACTTGGGTGATGTCAGAGAAAGTGCAAAGGTTATTATTAATAACAAATCTGTTGCGACATTATGGGCTGTTCCATTTCGTTGTATGATAGGCAAATATTTGAAATCGGGTATCAATACAATTGAGATTGAAGTCACTAATCTTCCAGCCAATAGAATTGCCGATCTGGACAGGAGAGGTAAGGAATGGCGTGTCTTTAAAGAAATCAATATGGTGGATCGGAACTATAATAAAACTGGATATGCAAACTGGGAATCAGTACCAAGTGGTCTTCTGACTCCAGTAAGACTTATTCCTATGGAACCAATAACGCATTGATTATCTCACATGAATATATAATCTTCAAATAATAACTTATGAAATTGCTGAATACTAGTCTCGTGCTATGCTGTATGTTGATAGGATTGTTTTCTTGTCAGCATTCGGAACCGTATAAGTACGAATATTTATATAAAAATTTGCCTTTTGATATGCCTCGTGTGAAGGAGCCCGTTTTTGCTGCTAATGAGGTTAACTTGAAAGACTATGGAGCTATTGGAAATGGAGAACATCTCTGTACCGAGTCATTTGCCCAGGCTATTGATGCTTTGGTTGATAAAGGGGGTGGTAAATTGATTGTCCCTGCTGGAGTTTGGTTTACGGGTCCCATCATTCTTAAAAGCAATATTAACCTGCATCTGGAGAAGGGAGCAGTTATTCTGTTCTCACCAGATGTCGATTTATACCCATTGGTTGAAACTTCTTTTGAAGGTTTGGATACTCGGCGTTGCCAATCACCTATATCGGGTAGGGCTTTAATGAACGTAGCTATTACCGGTCATGGAGCAATTGACGGAAATGGTCATTTTTGGCGTCCGTTGAAACGCGAAAAAGTAAATGAAAGTACTTGGAAAGAGACAATATCTAGAGGTGGTGTTTTTAAACGTCCTACTTATTGGTTTCCATATCCCGAGTCTTTGAAAGGTGATAGCATTAGTGATATGAATGTTCCGCGTAATTTGAAAACAGAAGAGGAATGGCAGAGTATACGCCATTTTTTACGCCCTGTGATGTTAAGCCTTATTGATTGCAAAAATGTCTTGCTTGAGGGAGTGATATTTCAAAATTCTCCAGCTTGGAATCTACATCCATTGATGTGCGAGAATATAATAATTGATGATATACAAGTCCGTAACCCTAGTTATGCACAAAATGGAGACGGTTTAGATTTGGAATCGTGTAAGAATGTACTCATTATAAATTCGACTTTCGATGTGGGGGATGATGGTATTTGTATTAAAAGTGGGAAGGATGAAGATGGACGTAAGCGTGGGTGTCCCACGGAAAATGTTATTGTTGATGGTTGTACTGTTTTTAAAGGGCATGGAGGCTTTGTTGTAGGAAGTGAAATGAGTGGAGGTGTTCGTAATATATCAGTCGCTAATTGTCAGTTTCTTGGCACAGATGTGGGACTGCGGTTTAAAAGTAAACGAGGTCGTGGGGGAGTTGTAGAAAATATATGGGTTAAAAATGTTTCGATGATGGATATTGCTACCGAACCAGTTACATTTAATTTGTATTATGGCGGTCTTTCAGCAGTGGAGCTACTTGAAAGTGGAATAAAGCAACCCGATGAGGTTACGCCTATGCTTGTTGATGAAACTACACCGGTTTTTAAGAATATTTATATTGATAACTTGGTGTGTTCAGGCGCGCGTAGAGCATTGTTTTTTAATGGTATTCCTGAGATGCCTATAGATGGTATCACACTACAGAATATTGATATTACATCAACCTACGGAGCCGAATTTGTTTACAGCAAAAATATAACACTCAAGAATGTTAATATACATAATAAAAAGGGTGAGAAAATAACAAGTCGTTTCTGCGATAAAATTCACTAAGATATTATTGAAATTTAGAAGTTTACCAGTTTTTGCTAATAAATAAAAGTGTGTACGGAATCTATATTCTTTGTACACACTTTATTTATTTGATATGGACAATAAGTTATTGCCAAATATGCTATCTTTTCCATCAAAATACACATAAACGATTATTTATATTCTTGTTAGTTTTGTAATATGCTATGTTAAACGACTAGTATTCAGAGTAAATTTCTTATTCTAACAATAATTCATCACAACACGTATTATGAAACAGTGTTTTTTTGCAGTTGACCTTGGAGCTACGAGTGGACGCACCATATTGGGAGCTTTTACAGATAAAGGGTTCGAATTGGAAGAGGTTAATCGTTTTCCAAATCATTTGATTGAAGTTAGTGGTCATGTTTATTGGGATATAAATGCTTTGTATCAGCACATCATTGAAGGACTGAAAATCGCTGCTCAAAAGCAAATAGAAATCACTTCAATCGGTATTGATACTTGGGGGGTCGATTTTGTTTGTATTGGTAAAGATGGTCATATACTTCGTCAGCCTTATGCATACCGTGACCCCCATACTATCGGTGCTCCTGAAGCCTATTTTAATAGGATTTCAAGGACTAGGGTGTATGAACTTACGGGCATTCAAGTGATGAATTTTAACTCGTTATTTCAACTAGATACTCTACGCCGGAATAATGATAGTTCGTTGGAGTCTGCAGATAAAATCTTGTTTATCCCCGATGCTTTATCGTATATGTTGTCCGGTAAAATGGTAACTGAGTATACCATCGCATCTACAGCTCAGTTGGTGAATGCTCACACTCGTAAGTTAGAGCCAGAATTGCTGTCTTCTTTGGGCTTGACAGAAGATAATTTTGGCCGTTTCGTATACCCTGGAGAATTGATTGGAACCTTAACTGCTGAAGTACAAAAGTTAACTGGTCTCGGCGCCATTCCTGTGGTAGCTGTGGCTGGCCATGATACAGGTTCTGCTGTGGCTGCAGTCCCGGCATTGACTAAGAATTTTGCTTATTTAAGCAGTGGAACTTGGTCACTTATGGGAATTGAAACAGATAAGCCTGTTATTAACGCACAAACTGAAGCATTTAACTTCACAAATGAAGGTGGTGTTGAAGGTACTATTCGTTTGCTTAAAAACATTTGTGGTATGTGGCTGCTTGAACGCTGCAGAAGCGAGTGGGAGGAAACATCTTATCCGGAATTAATTTCTGAAGCACAGAAATCGGAGGCTTTCCGGAGCATTATTAATCCAGATGATGCACTGTTTAGTAATCCTTCAAACATGGAAAGTGCAATCTGCGAGTATTGTGCTTTAACCAATCAGCCAATTCCAGATACTCGTGCGCGTATTGTACGCTGTATTTTTGAAAGTCTTGCATTGCGCTATCGACATGTTCTCGACTCACTGATAGCTCTTTCTCCCCGTCCGATAGAAGTACTTCACGTGATTGGTGGTGGAAGTCGTAATGACTTATTGAATCAATTTACAGCAAATTCTACCGGCATTACAGTTGTCGCAGGTCCGTCGGAGGCTACGGCAATCGGGAATATAATGGTTCAGGCAATGGCAGCCGAAAAGTCATCCGGCATGGATGAAATGAGAAAATTAATAAATTCATCGATTCCTTTGACGACATTTGCCCCTCAGGATACAGAAGAATGGAATTGCGCGTATAAGAGGTTTTTACAGATTATTGATCTAAAAAAATAGTTTATTTACATAAAAAGAATTTGTGTTATGAAAGAAGAATTAGTAAAGAAAGCCTATGATATAGCTCTTGAACGCTATGCTGCTGTAGGTGTAGATGCCAATGAGGCTATTGAAAAATTACAAAAGATTTCGTTGTCACTTCATTGCTGGCAGGCTGATGATGTTACAGGTTTTGAAAACCCTGATGGACAGTTGTCTGGTGGAATCCAAGCTACAGGTAATCATCCGGGTAAAGCAAGGAATATAGAGGAGCTACGTCAAGACATATTGAAGGCTGCAAGCTATATTCCTGGAACTCACCGTTTGAATTTGCATGCAACATATGGCGATTTCGGAGGAAAGTTTGTTGATCGCGACGAAATTGAACCGAAGCATTTCCAAAGTTGGATGGAGTGGGCTAAGGAGAATGGAATGAAACTTGATTTTAACTCTACTTCTTTTTCTCACCCCAAAAGTGGAAGTCTTACTTTAGGCAATCCTGATAATGACATACGCAATTTCTGGATTGAGCATACCAAACGTAGTCGTGCTATAGCAGAAGCGATGGGGCAGTTTCAAGGAGATCCTTGTATTATGAATCTTTGGATTCATGACGGAAGTAAGGATCAAACCGTAAATCGTTTACGTTATCGCGAACTTCTAAAACAATCGTTAGATGAAATTTTTGCGACTAAATATGATAATATGAAAGACTGTATCGAAGCCAAATTATTTGGTATCGGAGCAGAAAGCTACACCGTTGGCTCATATGATTTCTATTTAGGTTATGGTTCAAAGAATAACAAGATGGTAACGCTTGATACAGGCCATTTCCATCTGACAGAAAGCATTGCGGATAAAATTTCTTCGCTGCTGCTTTTCACTCCTGAAATCATGTTGCATGTGAGTCGTCCAATTCGTTGGGATAGTGACCACGTAACAATCATGAACGATGATACATTGGACTTGGCAAAAGAAATTGTACGTTGTGATGCTTTAGATAAAGTACACATCGGACTTGATTACTTTGACGCTAGTATCAACCGTATTGGTGCATACGTAGTTGGTAGTCGTGCTACGCAAAAATGTTTCTTGCAGGGACTACTTGAACCGATTGCTAAATTGCGTGAATATGAAGCAAACGATCAGTTGTTTGAGCGTCTGGCACTTCTTGAAGAATCAAAGACTTTACCTTGGAATGCTGTTTGGGATATGTTCTGTTTGAAAAATAATGTTCCGGTTGGGGAAACATTTATTTCTGAAATACAGAAATACGAACAAGAAGTTACTTCAAAAAGATAAATTGACGAGCGTTATTTAAACAACAATACATATCATGAACACACTTATCGGACTTTTTATTATTGCTATAGGCAGTTTTGGGCAAAGCAGCTCTTATGTTCCTATTAATAAAGTAAAACAATGGAGTTGGGAAAACTTTTGGCTAGTACAAGGAGTATTCGCTTGGTTAGTTTTTCCTTTCTTAGGAGCATTATTAGGAGTTCCCGCCGGAAGTGATTTGTTCCAATTGTGGGCTTCAGGTGGAGCCTTGCCATCTATTATTTATGGTGTACTATGGGGAGTCGGAGGATTGACTTTTGGACTTAGTATGCGTTATTTAGGTGTGGCATTGGGACAAAGTATTGCATTGGGTACTTGTGCCGGGTTCGGTACCTTATTTCCTGCCATATTTTCTGGAAAAGATCTGTTTCAAGGTGAAGGATTGATGCTATTAATTGGTGTCTGTATTACCTTGGCCGGTATAGCAATCATAGGTTATGCAGGAAGTCTGCGTTCCAAGAACATGACTGAAGAGGAAAGAAAAGCTGCTGTTAAAGATTTTGCTTTAACTAAAGGCTTGCTTGTGGCGCTTCTTGCAGGCGTAATGAGTGCATGTTTCGCTTTAGGACTTGAAGCTGGAACCCCTATTAAAGAAGCTGCCATATCTGCAGGAGTAGAAGGACTATATGCAGGTTTGCCTGTTATTTTTCTAGTCACGTTTGGTGGTTTTATGACCAATGCAGCATATTGTTTGCAACAGAACATTAAGAATAAAACAGGTAAAGAATACTTTAGTGTGAGTCGTTCAACATGGATTAATAATGTATTGTTCTGTGCTTTGGCGGGTGGTCTTTGGTATTCTCAGTTTTTTGGATTGGAAATGGGTAAAAGCTTTCTTGAAGAAAGTCCGATTTTACTCGCTTTTTCATGGAGTATTTTGATGTCTCTCAATGTTACATTTAGTAACGTATGGGGTATGATATTAAAAGAATGGAAGGGCGCTAACAAATTCACGATTATGGTCTTACTTTCCGGTTTGGTGGTATTGGTCTCTTCTATTATTGTTGTGGCAATGGCGCAAGCTTAAAAAATACAGATTTATTATGAAATCAATTTTAGATAATCGTCCTGAACTGGCAAGACAGGTTGCTAATGTAGCTGAGGTTGCCGGATATCTGTGGCAAAAAGGATGGGCTGAACGTAATGGTGGAAATATCACCATCAACGTTACAGAATTTGTAGATGATGAAATCAAAGGAATGGAACCTATTAGTGATAATATGCAGATAGGAACTACTTTGCCACATCTCAAAGGCTGCTATTTCTTTTGCAAAGGCACTAATAAAAGAATGCGCGACTTGGCCAGATGGCCAATGGAAAACGGTTCTGTTATACGTATTAATGATGACTGTGCAAGTTATGTAATCATAGCAGACAATCCGGTGAAACCGACTTCAGAGTTGGCATCTCATTTGTCTATGCATAATTATCTTATTGGAAGTGGTTCTACTTATAAAGCGGCTGTTCATACTCACCCGATTGATTTAGTTGCAATGACTCACAATCCGGCCTTCCTCAAGAAAGATGTATTGACAAAACTTCTTTGGAGTATGATTCCTGAAACAAGAGCTTTCTGCCCCCGAGGTTTAGGTATCATTCCCTACGCTCTGCCAAGTTCTGTTGAACTGGCTGAAGCTACAGTTAAGGAATTGGCAGAGTATGACGTTGTTATGTGGGAGAAACATGGCGTTTGCGCTGTTGGTGAAAATGTCATGGAGGCTTTTGACATGATTGATACGCTTTCAAAATCGGCTCAAATCTACCTGACTGCAAAATCTATGGGTTTTGAACCCGATGGAATGTCTGAAGCTTTAATGGAAGAGCTTAAAGTAGCCTTTAATTTGCCCAAATAAGAATATCTTTTCTTATATACCATTTAATAATAAGTGTGCTGTACATATGGCACACTTATTATTTCTACGAATCGACATTGTTAAGTTTAAAAATCTGATAATTATGAAAGTCAATAAATGCTTGTTCCTTAGCATATTTCCTCTTTTACACCTGTCGCTTAGTGCCCAGACTAATATGTCTCCAAAAGAAGTGGCCATGAAGATAGCCGATCGTATCTTAAATACTACTACTTATAACTTTAAAAACGTCAAAACAGGTGAAGAATACAATTCGGTGAAGGGTATTCCCGTTAATCAAGATGTGAAAGTGGTGTCAAAATACACACAGTGGCATTATACAAATGGGGTGACTAACATGGCTCTGATGGAATTAGGGAATAAACTGGGCGACCTTAAGTATGAAAAGTATGTACTTAAAAATATGAATTTTGTTTTTAATGAAGGAAATCTTGAATTCTTCCGTAAGCAATATGATCAGGCATTTAAAGATGGAGGATGGGAAGCCATACGCAAATTAAGTTGGCACATGATTTTTCGTGCTAAACGTCTAGATGATAATGGTCCGATGGGAGCTAGTTTGATTGAATTACAGCTGAAATACCCTCATAAATCATTCTTGAACTATATAACTGAAACAGCCAGCCATTTGAATTACGCTGAACCGCGTTTGGTAGATGGTACAATCGCTCGCATTTGGCCTCACGAGAATACTATATGGGCAGATGATGCCTTCATGGCGATCTCTTTTCTTTCTAGAATGGGCAAATTGACTGGTGACAGTAAATATTATGACGATGCTGCCAATCAAGTTCTTAATTATACTCGTTATCTGTGGTGTCCGGAGAAAAGCATTTATTATCATTGTTATCATACAGACAATAAGGAACATGGAGTTGCTCACTGGAGCAGAGCAAATGGTTGGGTTTTTATGGCGCAAGCGGATTTGTTGGCTGTGTTACCCAAAGAGCATCCTCTACGCGAAGAGTTGCTTCGGAACTTTCGTCAACAGGCAAGTGGTGTAGCTCGGTATCAAGGGAAAAATGGTTTGTGGCATCAATTATTGGATAAAGAAGATTCTTATGAAGAGATAACCGGCACGGCCATGTTTGTTTTTGGAATAGCCAAGGGGGTTAAAGAAGGTTGGTTACATCCTGACTTTATTTATGTTGCAGAACAAGGCCTTAAAGGAATGATGCGCCTCATCTCTGATCAGGGCGATGTAAAAGGTATATGTGTTGGTACGGGCATCATGCCTTCATTGGCATATTATTATAATCGTCCGGTGCAAGAAAATGATCCAATGGGAGAGGGACCGGTATTACGTGCTCTTGTTGAAATGATTGATGCGCCTAAATACAATGAAATCAAAGCCGAAGAGCAATATGATAAAATTGTTATGAAAAAATAATGTTATTTGCATAGCGATGCGAGAAAATACTTTGTATTTGCAAGGTTATATATGAAGTGTTTTCTCGTTTCTCTACCATACTCTTGCTTTTTATCGATTTAAAAGAAGATGTTTTTTTTATTGTAATATACTAGTTTATAGGATTTAATGTTTATTTTTGCTCCTTAGACCAATGTGACTTTTCGGATATGACTAAGAGTTTTAATGATTTAGGAGTAGAATTCAAGTACCTTATTGTAAATGACAAAGATCACCAGTTTGGTCTTTGGGTAAACACGGTCGGCTATCAAGCAATACAACCCAACTCTCCTTATCCTCTCAAGGATCACCCCTCTGGATATTTTTTTAATGCATCGAAAGGCCGTATCCTGCCTGAATATCAAATTGTTTATATAACCAAAGGGCGTGGATTATTTGCTTCTGATTCCACTCCCGAGCGGCAAGTCTGTAAGGGAAGGCTGATGATTCTGTTCCCGGATCAGTGGCATACCTATCATCCTCTTCAACAGACAGGTTGGAATGAATATTATATCGGTTTCGAAGGAACAATCATTGATAACATAATTAAAAACTCATTCATTACCCGTGAAAATCAAGTCTTGGAGGTCGGTCTTAATGAAGAATTAGTTTCTCTATTTACCCGAGCAATAGAAATTGCAGAATCTGATAAGATCTCGGCACAGCAGTATCTTTCGGGAATTGTACTTCACATGATTGGTTTAATTCTTTCTATCTCCAAAAATAAGATATTTGAGATGGGAGATGTTGATCAGAAAATAGAGCAGGCTAAAATTATAATGAATGAAAACGTTTTTAAAAACATTGATCCAGAGGAACTGGCTATGCGACTTAATATAAGCTATTCATGGTTTCGGAAAGTTTTTAAAGACTATACAGGCTACGCTCCGGCCAAATATTTTCAGGAATTGAAACTTCGAAAGGCCAAGCAGTTACTTGCCGGTACATCTCAATCAGTGAAAGAGATTTCTTTCATGCTTGATTATAAATCGACAGAACATTTCTTCTCTCTTTTCAAGAAACGTACCGGTTTTACTCCTCTAGAATACCGTACGTATGCAAGAGGTGGTGAAGAATAAACCGGAAATCTTCTTAAAACGTCATTATTACTAATGATTATGACATTTTAATTACCTTATTTCTCTTTTATATTCATGATCTTTACGCTTTATGAACTTTGAAACTATAATGCTAATATCATGAAATTTGTAAGCACATGCTTTCTTCTTTTCTTTTCGCTCTGTGTGTACGCTCAAAAGACAGAGACACTCTATTTATCAGGTAAAGGTCTAGGTAATACAATTACATGGAATTTTTTCTGTTCTAACGGGCACAAAAGCGGTAAATGGAGTAAGATTGAGGTCCCTTCTCAATGGGAACTTCAAGGGTTTGGTGAATATACTTATGGTAGATGGTACAAGACAAAAGGTGCTGTCCCAAGTATGGAAACTGGTTTATATCGTTATTCCTTTAAGGTTCCTGCAGCATGGAAGGGCAAAAGTATCCGCATTTATTTTGATGGAGTGATGACCGACACAGATGTGAAGATCAATGGAATGTCTGCTGGAGATACGCATCAAGGAGGGTTTTACCGTTTCTCATACGATATAACAGATAAAATAAAATACGGTGCAAAAAATCAATTGGAGGTTTTTGTTCGCAAGCACTCTCTAAATAAAAGCGTCAATGCTGCAGAGCGAATGGCTGACTGGTGGACTTTCGGAGGTATTTATCGTCCGGTGTGGCTCGAAGCGAAACCAACCTCACACATTCAGCACGTTGCTGTTGATGCTTCTTCGCAGGGAATTCTTTCAGCCAAAATACAATTTAATAACTTGAAGAAAGGATGCCATCTCGTCGCTTCAATTGCTCCTGTAGGGACTGACAGAGGTACCTTTCTGCCACAATCCATATCTCTGCAAGACACTGTTTCTGTGCAGCGAATATCGGTGAATTGGAAGGGGGTTAAAACATGGACTCCGGAGACTCCTAATCTTTATCTGATGACACTGAACCTACTCAATGAGAAAGGCGAAATGATACATACTTATCAGGAACGCATTGGTTTCAGAACGGTAGAGTTCAAACCTAAAGACGGTCTTTATGTGAATGGCACGAAAGTGATCATGAAAGGTATTAACCGACATTCTTTTTATCCCGATGGCGGAAGGACTACAAACCGGGAAATAAGTTTGCAGGATGCACTTCTCATAAAAGAAATGAATATGAATGCGGTTCGTTTTCATTATCCTCCCGATACTCATTTTTTAGAGATGTGCGATTCGTTAGGATTGTTTGTTATCGACGAACTGGCAGGTTGGCAGAATTCCTATGATACTACTACCGGACTAAAATTGCAGCGTGAGATGTTGCTTCGTGACGTGAATCATCCTTCCATTGTTTTATGGAGTAATGGTAACGAGGGAGGTTGGAACAATGCTTTAGATCAGCATTTTGCTGATTATGATATACAAAAAAGACACGTCATACACCCTTGGGCTGATTTCAACCAACTTGATACGCACCACTATCCGGCCTATTTAACAGGTGTGGCTCGTTTTACTAACGGGTATAATGTATTTATGCCAACCGAATTCATGCATGGTCAATATGATCAGGGACACGGAGCCGGTTTACAAGATTTTTGGGACAACTATACTCGTCATCCATTGTTTGCAGGCGGTTTCATGTGGGATTTTTGCGATAATGCAGTGAAGCGTGCTGACAAAGGGGGAATACTTGACTCTGAAACTTTTAATGCACCAGATGGAATTCTGGGGCCCTATCGTGAGAAAGAGGGAAGCTATTATACCGTACGCGAGGTATGGTCGCCTATCCAAATCAAGAAACAATACATAACATCTTCATTCAAAGGTGAATTCATGTTGAGCAACAACTATTTGTTTACGAACTTAAGTCAGTGTACTATGAAGTATCAAATATATGCGGCTCCGTCTCCTTTAAAAGGGGGGCAACAATCTTTGCTTGCATCTGGAGAGGTTGTATTACCTTCGCTTCATCCGGGTGAGACCGGACGTGCTGTGATGCAAGTTCCTGAAAATTTCTTCGAAGGAGATGTTCTTCAACTAGAGGCATTTGATGCTACAGGCAAAAGCATTTGTAACTGGACGTGGCCCATACATTATGCGGCTGATTATTTTCAGAAGCAGCGTACCCTTATTTCTTCTGATGAAACGGCTCTTTTCACTGAATCAGACTCCACGGTCACTTTGTCTGCTAAGCATGTAACTGTTACATTTACAAAGCAAGATGGGAAGATTATCAGCGTGTTGAACTCTTTAAATAAACAAGTCCCTTTCAAAGAAGGACCGGTTGCTGTTGGAATGAAAATGAAGCCAATACGTTCAACTTGCAGGATGGATGGTACCGATGCGGTGTTTTGCGTCAATTATGTAGGCGGTGTTGACTCCATCGTGTGGCGTATGTCGGCCGACGGCCTCCTTAATATGAATGCGGTACTGCTTAATCGTGCCTCTGGGGGAGGTGGTTTCGATGATGCGTTTATGGATGAGCAAGTCTATAATTTGGGATTGACCTTCTCATATCCTGAAAAGGAGTGTACGGGCATGCGTTGGTTTGGCCGAGGCCCTTATAGAGTTTGGAAGAATCGTGTTCCGGGAACGAATTATGGAATATGGCATAAGGATTACAACAATACAATTACCGGTGAATCCTTTGAAAATCTCGTCTATCCAGAGTTTAAAGGCTATCATGCTAATCTGTATTGGGCGACTATAGAGAATAAAGAAACTCCTTTTACTGTTTATTCGGCTAGCGATGGAGTTTTCCTCCGCCTTTTTACACCGGAAGAGCCTAAAGGCAGACAAGATGGTGTGAATACCATGCCCGACTTCCCAGCCGGCGATATTTCTTTCTTGTTTGATATTCCTGCCATACGTTCCTTTAAGCCGGTTTCTCAGCATGGGCCTCAGAGCCAGCCCGGAAATATCCGTATTAAGAAAGGAGACGAAGGCATACGTTTGAACTTATACTTTGATTTTAGAAATAAATAATTCGAATGATAATACCATGAAAAAACTATTTTATTCATTGGCTGCTCTGATCCTCGGAGCATGTGGTGCGGGCAAGCAATCTCCTATTGACAGAGAAGCCCTTGTTACAAGGAATAATCCTCAGGTTAGTTCCTTTGATTCTTTGGCTTCACTTTCTGTTGGCAACGGAGAGTTTGCCTATACAGTTGATGCAACTGGGTTGCAAACTTTTCCGGCCATGTATTCCAATGGCGTGCCCCTTGGAACTCAAAGTCAGTGGGGATGGCATGCATTCGCCAACCCTGAAGGATATCGTCACGAAGAAACTCTTAAGAATTATGATTTCGGTCGTGGGCGCTTGGAACCCTATTCTACTCAATTTAATGAAAAAGGTCGTCAGCAAGATGCAGCCAATTGGTTTCGAGTAAACCCACATCGTCTGCATTTGGGTATTGTTGGCTTAGAACTATCAGAGAGAGTAACCCCGACTGATTTTACAGATATTCACCAGACACTGGATATGTGGAAAGGGCTTATTCACAGTAGTTACAAGATAGCAGGTGTTCCCTATGAAGTAGAAACGGCCGTTCATCCTAAGGCAGACCTGATTGCTGCGCGTATCACTAGTACCGGGCATTCGGGTGTTAAGTTTCACTTCCCTTATCCTACCGGAGGCCATTGTGATGATGCCTGTTTATGGAATGTGAATGATAAACATTCAACGACAATCATTGCTCAAGATGCACAATCGGCCGTATTGAAACGAGTTTTGGATGCTACTACCTATTACGTGACTATCCGTTGGGAAGGTAATGCAACTATAAAAGAGAAGGAAAAGAACTATTTCGTTTTGACTCCTCAAGGTGATTCTTTGGCCTTTACTTGCGAGTTTACTTCCGACGCTCCATCTAAGGAGAAAGTAAATGTGGACCAAACCCTGTCTGCCGCTGCTGAATATTGGGTTTCCTTCTGGAAAAAAGGAGGTGCGGTTGACTTCTCATTGTGCACAGATTCCCGTGCCAAAGAACTGGAACGTCGCGTGGTACTTAGCCAGTATCTATTGGCTATCCAGTGCGCAGGGACCACCCCGCCGCAGGAAACAGGGCTGACTTACAATTCGTGGTTTGGCAAGTTTCATTTAGAAATGATTTGGTGGCATCAGGCACAGTTTGCGCTTTGGAACCGAGCTGACTTGCTTGACCGTACTCTCGGATGGTATGAAAAGGCTGAACCCATAGCCCGTGAAATAGCAAGACGCCAAGGGTTTCAAGGAGTTCGATGGATGAAGATGACTGATCCCGGAGCATTGGAAGCGCCATCAAAGGTAGGAAGCTTTCTTATCTGGCAGCAACCTCACCTTATTTATTTGGCCGAACTGATTTATCGTGCCAACCCCAGTGAAGAAGTGATTAAGAAATACAATCGTTTGGTGCAGGAAACAGCTAAATTCATGTATTCTTTTGCCACGTACGATGAGTTGGAAGGTCGCTTTGTGCTTAAAGGAGCTATCCCGGCTCAAGAAACATTGCGTGCGGCTGAAACAGTGAACCCTCCTTTTGAACTTTCTTATTGGCACTTTGCCATGGAAACGGCACAAAAATGGCGCGAACGTTCCGGAGAAAAGCGTAACCTGCAGTGGGATGAGATGATTGATAAACTCTCTCCTTTGGCTTACAATGAAGATAAGTTATACTTGGCAGCTGAAACAGCTGTCGATACCTATAAAGATATCCGTTTTACTTCAGACCACATGGCGGTGCTTGGCTCTGTCGGTATCTTGCCCATGTGCAAATTGATTCGGGAAGACTATATGAAGAATACGCTTCATTGGATTTGGGATAATTGGAACTGGGGTAAAACCTGGGGATGGGATTATCCTATGACCGCAATGAACGCCGCTCGTTTAGGAGAACCTGAAAAAGCAGTGGGAGCCTTACTGATGGAGAAACGAACAAATACGTATTTGGTAAACGGACATAATTACCAGGACGGGCGTCTCAGAGTTTATCTACCCGGCAATGGCGGTCTGCTTACGGCTGTGGCTATGATGTGTGCGGGTTGGGACGGTTGCAAAGAGCAAACCCCCGGTTTCCCGAAAGACGGAAAGTGGAACGTGCGATGGGAAGGCCTTAATCCCATGCCTTAATTCTTTTGTTTGGACACTATTATGAGAAAAAGAAAGATTACTGCGCTTTGTACCCTTTTCATTCTGTTGTGTATTCTTTCCAGTGAAGCATTGGGCCAGCCTCTTGCTTCATTGAACGAAGGAAAACATACGTCTGCCCGAAAGTTGCGTTACCATCCGGATGGGGAAGACTTTGTAATCGTTAATGGCGATCGCAAGTTTAACCGTGCCTTATATGGCAGTCATTCCGGTTTCCGCCTGGAGACAAGTGATGTGCCTGAATTCGCATTGTATTTACCCCGCATGGGAGGAAATCTGACTTTAGGACTGCGATTGAAAAACCGTGTTCTGTCACTCAATCATGCATCTCGTATTGAATCTCGTTACCGGGCGGGAAGTCGTATATATAAGATAACCGATCCGATATTGGGTAAAAACGGTGTTCTTGTCATTACTGCGCTGGCATTACCCGATACCGATGGAGCTATCTGGAAAATTGAGAGTAAGAACATTCCTTCGGGTATCGAACTGACTTGGTTATTTGGAGGTGCGGCCGACAAACGTTTCAGTCGGGAAGGCGATATGGGAGTAGATCCTGCTGATTGTTTCGACTTGAAGCCCGAATATTGTTCGGGCAATGTATATGCCATCAAAAACAATCAGTTCCAAGTTGCTTTCGGACAAAAATCCAAAACGGGTGCTCGTGTACTGAGTGGGTTATTCCCTTCCGGATCCAAGCTTACCACCGATGAATTACCTCGTTTACACGGAAGAGTGCTACTCCAAAAAGAACAGTACTTTCTGTTGCATTCCGGAGAACCGTCCGATTCTCCCGTGGTTCTTTCCGCTTTGTTTGATAAAGCAGAAAAGGCCCGTCGTGCCTTGGCCGAGCGCATTCGTATTTCAACTCCTGATCCTTATTTTAATACCTTGGGAGGCGCGTTAAGCGTTGCGGCCGACGGTATATGGGATGGTGAAGTCTGGTTGCACGGAGCCATAGGCTGGCGCATGCCTTTGAGCGGTTGGCGTGCAGCTTACACAGGCGATGTTCTGGGCTGGCACGACCGGGCACGAAAGCATTTTGATGCGTATGCGGCGAGTCAGGTCACCCATAAACCACAGGTTAAACAGCATCCCGCGCAAGATCCAGAGATGAATCTGGCCCGTTCCATCAAAGAGTGGGGTACACCGCAGTATAGTAACGGATACATTTGCCGGAACCCAAACCGCAATGATCAGATGCATCACTACGACATGAACTTATGTTATACAGATGAATTGCTGTGGCATTTTAATTGGACGGGCGATTTGGCTTATGCTCGCAAGATGTGGCCCGTTTTGGTTCGTCATCTTGACTGGGAGAAACGCAATTTCGATCCCGATAACGATGGATTGTATGATGCTTACGCTTGTATATGGGCCAGTGACGCACTCTATTATAATTCGGGTGCAGTAACACATTCGTCGGCCTACAACTATCGAGCGAATAAGATGGCAGCCGAGATAGCCCGGCTCATTGGCGAAGACCCGTCGCCTTATGCTTTGGAGGCTGCCCAAATACTCAAGGCCATGAACGAACAACTCTGGATACCATCCAAAGGACATTGGGCAGAATACAAAGACTTCATGGGGCATAAACGGGTGCATGAAAGTGCAGCGGTCTGGACTGTTTATCATGCTATTGATAGTGAAACGGCCGATCCTTTTCAGGCGTATCAGGCTACTCGGTATGTAGATACAGCTATTCCCCATATTCCCGTCCGTGCCGAAGGGCTTAAAGATGAGCAGTTCGAAACGATCTCTACTACGAATTGGTTACCTTATTCATGGAGTATCAATAATGTGGCATTTGCCGAAGTGATGCACACCTCGTTGGCTTATTGGCAGGCCGGACGCAATGATGAGGCTTTTAAACTTCTTAAAAGCTCCGTTCTCGATGGTATGTACTTGGGAGGAAGCCCGGGTAATTTTGGTCAGGTTAGCTTTTATGATGCGGCACGCGGTGAGTGTTACCGAGATTTCGGCGATCCCATAGGAGTTGCCTCACGTGCTTTGATTCAAGGACTTTACGGCATTGTTCCCGACTTGTTGAATAACCGTTTGCTGCTTCGCCCGGGATTTCCGGTTGAATGGCCTTACGCTTCGCTCGAAACGCCTGACATTTCATTTGTTTACCAACAAGAAGGCCCAAGTGACGTGTACCGGGTGTCCACCCGCTTTGATAAACCGTTGACCATTGAGCTGCAATGTCGTGCCCGTATGGATCGTGTAGTAACTGTTACGGTGAATGGCAAAAAAACTCAGTGGAAACAAAATGAAACGTCGGTTGGCTATCCTTGCTTACTTATTGAAATTCCTTCGGCTAAAACCGCGGAAATAAAAATTGAATGGGCAGGTCGTCCTGTTGAGGCCGGTTTGTTGCAAACGGGCAAGGCATACAAAAAAGGTGACGTAGCCAAAATCTCCTTCCAATCATTGACTATGGAGGAACTATATGATCCTCAAAACGTTTTCTTGAAAACTCGTACCCCTATCAATCCCAAAGAGTTTGTGGCAGTGGTTACCGGTGCTCCCGGCGGGCGAACAGCCTTTGCACGCGTACGGCAAGGTGATTTGTCTTGGTGGTTGCCGATAGAAATACAAGTGGAGGAGGAGAGTAAAGATGCTGTGGAAGCCTTCTCGAAGGTAGTGCCCGCACATTGCCAACCGGTCAACATGGATAGTTTGTGGAACGCACCGGTTACCGCCATTTTTAAGAATGAATATTTAACTCCCCGCTCTCCGTATACAACATTGCAATTGCCCAAACAAGGAATAGGTGAGTGGTGTCATCCTAAAAATACGGCGGTGATAGACGATTCGGGACTTCGGAAGAAAGTGCGAAACCAGTTGTTTGCTACACCGTTCGGGGTCAACTTCCGAACACCGTCCGAAGGAAACAACATTGCATTTACTTCTTTGTGGGATAATTATCCCGATAGCATTCGGGTGTCGCTTACGGGTAGTGCATCGCATGCTTACTTATTAATGGCGGGCAGTACCAATCACATGCAATGCCACATCGTTAACGGAATTGTAAAGGTACATTATACAGATGGCAGTTGCGATTCTCTGGAATTGATCAATCCGGAAAACTGGTGTCCTATTGAGCAAGACTTTTTCGTTGATAACGTTGCTTTCAGTATCAAGGCGCCACGCCCTTATCGGGTGCATTTGCTTTCGGGGTTGGTAAGCAACAATTTAGAGAAGGATTTGACGATTAAAGGCGTGTACGGTCGTGAAATTCCCGGTGGAGCAGGCGTATTGCTCGATATGCCCTTGAATCCCAAGAAAACATTAAGTCATCTTACTTTGGAAACCCTCTCAAACGATGTGGTGATAGGCTTAATGAGTATAACGCTGCAGCAGTAGTTGCAGAAGTATGTATATACAAAAAGAGGTTTGCCACTTGTGACAAACCTCTTTTTATGTGCGGATGATAGGACTCGAACCTACACGTCTCACGACACCAGATCCTAAGTCTGGCGCGGCTACCAATTACGCCACATCCGCTCATGCAGGCAATAGTTACCTTGTTTTGCGGTGCAAAGATAAGTACTTTTTCCGGTTTCGCAAACAATTTGCTTATAAAGTTAATTTTTTATTAGTTTCCGGGCTGTTTCAATGATTGTATCAATCCCTTTATCTTCGTCATTCTTTTCCATATTAACAGTAACATCGGGCTCAATACCAAATTCAATCTGGTTCATTTCCGCGTCAAAATGCGGACTGGCCGAGTATCGTACCGACCATCCGTTGGGCAATTCCGAAGAGAAAGGCATGCCCGATCCGCCTCCGGTTTGATCGCCTACAGTAGTTACCAAAGGCAGGTATCTCATGGAGTTGACGAAGTCGTTAGTCGCACTGTATGCATGACGGTTGGTCAGCACCACCACCTTCTTTTGCCACCTGATCTGTTTGGAAGGCTCCAGATAAATAGGTTCCGGATCGGAGAAATCACTATGCCCTTTCCCCGTTTTGTGTCTGATGTAACCGGTCAGTACTTTTTCGTTGGTAAAGCGCGATGCCAGAGTAGACGAATTGCTTAAATTCCCTCCTCCATTATTGCGAACATCAATGATGATACCGTCGCAGATGGCCATGTATTGCAATATTTCATTTAAGTTTCCATTGCCTATCGGATTACTGAAACTCTCATAATAGATGTAACCCACGTTGTCATCTAAAATAGTGTATTTGGCTCCTCCCGCAATGCGATAGTCGGTTCCCAGGTATTTTTCAACAATGGCTTCATTAAAATTCCTCGGATAATCCTCGTACCAATTCCAGTAGCGCGCCACGTCGCTGGAAGAGTAAAGGTTCACGTGTCCGTCTTTTAGTTCATCGAGCATATCGCCCAATACCTCAAAAAGATTCTCGTCACTCATGGTAGGAGTCAGTTTCTTCTGATAAACGGTGTAGATGCTATCCCAATTTATTCCTTTGTAATCAAGGAAACAATATTTCTCATCAATGATAGTCCATAAGGCATCGAAGTTACCTTGCGGAGAGTTATCGTATTCTTCTTCTCCTATGCAGGAAGAGAACAACACAACAGTGAGCAGAATCAAGTATTTGATATGTCGTTTCATTTCTGTCTTTCTTTAATATGCTCGCACGGAAGGCGGCAAAGGAGCTCCTTTTTTATTCTTAATGCGATAGAGGTCTTTAACGAATCCCACCATAAACACATGCGAGTAAATATGTGTCTGTATCTCGTTGACATCAGATTGTTGTATGTCGCACACGTAGCTCATTCTTAATTTGGAACTCCCCACCGGGAAGTCCACAGAAAGCATTTGCCGGAATGCCGGCTGGTTGTGCAAAGAAGTAAACCGCACTACCCCGTCACTGTTACCCAACGTGAATATTTCGTAGTAAGACTGTCCGTAGTTGGGCGAAAACAGCACACCCGCTACCGGAACATTGAGCTGATAGCGCAGCGTTAAGGGCACATTCTTCACTTTGACGTGCCAGATTGCCATGCCCGAAGCGTCGAGATTGATATAAGCCTTCGCAGAAGCCGGATTGTTTGTGTTGCGCAGATTATATACAAAGCCACCGTTAAAGTCGGCTAGTCCACCTGCCAGCAATTTGAAGTTTTCTGTTATCCTGAATTGATAATGCAAACCATAATTCCAGTTCACTAATCCGGCAAACGTATTGTTATTGTCGGCTCTGTTGTGCGTGTACGACAAGTTAGCCTGAAAAAAGTTTTGCGCAGATACATTCCCGTCAAATAGCGTGGTCATCCGCATGGTTTCGCGAGTTACCCTGAAGTCCATCCCCTTATATTCTTGCGGAGAAAGATACGTGTCATACACATTAGAGTATCCTACTCCGTAAAGAGTGGCACGCATCAGGTACCTGCTAGCTTTTAGCGAATCTTCTTGTGCTTGCAATGCAGTCTGTGCAAATACACAAATGCCCCAAACCATAAATAATCTCTTTATGGTTTGGGGCATACGTTTTATCATGGCTTTATGTGTCATTTCATATCTGACTTAAAAGAGCTTCATTTGCCCTGTTATTTCATCAATAATATCGTCTTCACTCTTACCGTTGTCAGGGTCTAGGTTCTCTATTTCCTCCGTTTCATCGTCACCTTCATTTGCCTCCTGCTTTTCTTCAGGGAAGCGTACCGGCTCCAATTCATTGATGGCCTCTATGTTAAAAGTCGAAATTCTTTTCCCTTTCGCCTTGAATCCTTTGACGGCAATAAACTCATCGGCATCAATGATTAGTTTTTCGCGGAAACTGTCGTGTCCTCCGAAGATAACCTCCAAGCGGGGGTAATATTCATCCGTCAGGATAATGAGCTTGCTCTCTTTATTGTCGCCCAGGTAATTCTGTTTGCGTGATCCGGCTTCAAAACAGAAACGTTTCAGGTACGGATAATTCTGTTGGTCGGCATCATACAAAACAGCACTCCACACCTTATTCGGGTCGTACTTCTCTACAATCTGCACATTGTCTTCGTAATGATTGCTCAGGTCGAAGTTGGTTGTGTAGAACTCTCCGTTATTGAGAATTACCAATATGCTGTCTTCGCTTTGGAACTCACCCAGATATTCCCCTCTGCCGTCATAATTGAGGCGGAGCACATCACGGTCAAACCAAACCTTTCGTCCGCCCAGCGTAGAGCCTCCTTTTTGTTTGAGTGCAATTTTGTGCACATCATATTTAGAAAGAATAACTCCCATGGCTTGCCTTCCCTTGATGGCAATCTCACTAAAGTCTTTCTCAAATGTAATTTTGCGTATGCGCGGGTTTGGTTTCAGGGTTACTTTGATAACCTCAGCCTCTCCGTTGGGGTTCGCTGTGAAATAAACCACGCGCGATCCCGGTGTTCCCTGTGTCAAGTCATATTCACGGTCGCGGGTAACAGAAGTTACGGCAAAACGCTTCATATAATGAATGCCCTCTTTCCCGTCGCGGTACACGGCGTTGTAAATGGTTCGTTTGTCGTTCTTCTTAAAGATGTTGATATAGAGAATGTTCTTACCGATAAACTTCTTCTCGGCAACCGGCGTAATGAGATACCTTCCGTCGCGATAGAAAATAATCACATCATCCAAATCCGAACAGTTGGCAATAAACTCATCCTTCTTCAGTGCCGTACCAATGAATCCTTCGTCGCGGTTAATGTATAACTTCTCGTTGGCTTCCACCACTTTGGCTGCTTCAATGGTATCAAAGTTGCGTAACTCCGTGCGTCGGGGAAATCCTTTTCCGTATTTCTCTTTCAGCATCTTGAACCAGTTGGTGGTGTACTCCACGATGTTGGCCAAGTGATTGTTGATGGTTTCAATCTCTTCTTTGGTACGTGCAATGAAATCTTCCGCTTTGTCCGAATTGAATTTCAAGATACGTCCCATCTTTATTTCCATGAGCTTGAGAATATCCTCTTTGGTCACCTCACGAATGAACGTCGGATAAAAGGGAGTCAGCCTATCATCAATGTGCGCGCAGGCAGCATCCATGTCTTTGGCTTGTTCAAACTCCTTATCCTTATATATACGCTCTTCGATGAATATCTTTTCGAGCGATGCAAAGTGCAGACTCTCCTGCAGCTCGTTTTTGTGAATCTCTAGTTCGAGACGTAAAAGAGCCAGGGTGTTATCGACCGATTTCTTCAGTACGTCGCTCACTGTCAGGAAGTGAGGTTTGCTTTCGTCAATGACGCAACAGTTGGGCGATATGCTCACTTCACAATCCGTAAAGGCATAAAGCGCATCAATCGTTTTGTCGGACGAAACGCCCGGTGCCAAGTGAATTAATATCTCGACCTGAGCCGACGTGTTATCGTCAACCTTGCGGACTTTAATCTTCCCTTTGTCGACCGCTTTCAGTATGGATTCAATGACACTGGTCGTTGTTTTACCGTAAGGAATCTCGGTGATGGCCAGCGTTTTGTTATCAATCTTGTTTATTTTGGCTCTGACTTTGACTACGCCTCCTCGTTCACCGTCATTGTATCTGGATACATCGATGGAACCGCCCGTCTGAAAATCCGGGTAAAGTCTGAACTCCCTTTGGTGAAGATACTCAACCGCTGCATCGCACAGCTCGTTGAAATTATGAGGCAGAATCTTTGACGAAAGTCCCACTGCAATACCTTCCACACCCTGTGCCAGCAGTAACGGGAACTTCACCGGCAAGGTAACCGGTTCTTTGTTACGGCCGTCGTATGAAAGCTTCCATTCGGTTGTTTTGGGGTTGAATACAACCTCCAGTCCGAACTTAGACAAACGCGCTTCAATGTAACGGGGAGCAGCGGCACCATCGCCTGTTAATATATTACCCCAGTTTCCCTGGCAGTCAACCAACAAGTCCTTTTGCCCCAGCTGTACCAACGCGTCGCCTATGGAAGCGTCGCCGTGAGGGTGAAACTGCATGGTGTGCCCCACAATGTTGGCCACCTTATTGTAGCGTCCGTCGTCCATTCGTTTCATGGAATGGAGAATGCGTCGTTGTACGGGCTTTAATCCGTCGTTAATATGAGGCACGGCACGTTCTAATATAACGTAAGAAGCATAATCCAGAAACCAGTTCTGGTACATGCCAGACAGTTGGTGTTTTATGCTTTGGTCGTGTGTGTCGGCCGGTCTGTAATCAGAATGTCCTTCCGTAATCTCGTTAATCTCGTCGCTCATAAATAACTGGTCCTCTAATCTATTCTATCTTGTTTTAACAACAAATTATCTTTTTTACATCATTATTTGGATGATGTGCAGGCAAAAATACGAATTTAATTGAAAAAAATCATTTACTTTGCACTTTATTTCAGTAACCTGTAACGGGTAAATGCACAGAAGATTAAAAGTAAACGCATAAATTGTAAACAGAAAGATGGCACAGGAAGATGTTTTTAAGAAATTAGTATCACACTGTAAAGAGTATGGTTTTGTATTCCCCTCAAGCGACATCTATGACGGGCTTGGTGCGGTGTATGATTACGGTCAGATGGGAGTTGAGTTAAAGAACAATATCAAGAAGTACTGGTGGGACAGTATGGTCTTGTTGCATGAAAACATTGTGGGCATTGACTCTGCTATCTTTATGCACCCAACTATCTGGAAAGCTTCGGGCCACGTTGATGCATTTAACGATCCGTTGATTGACAACAAAGACTCCAAGAAACGTTATCGTGCCGATGTGCTGATTGAAGACCAACTTGCCAAATACGATGATAAAATCAACAAAGAGGTAGCCAAAGCCGCTAAGAAGTTCGGCGACTCGTTTGACGAGGAGCAGTTCCGCACTACCAACGGCCGCGTACTTGAGCATCAGGCTAAACGTGACGCTTTGCACACGCGCTTTGCTCAAGCGTTGAACGACGGTAACCTCGAAGAATTACGTCAGATCATCATTGACGAAGAAATTGTTTGTCCCATTTCGGGCACAAAGAACTGGACGGAAGTTCGTCAGTTCAACCTGATGTTCTCTACCGAGATGGGTTCTACTTCGGATGGAGCGATGAAAGTATATCTTCGTCCCGAAACGGCGCAAGGTATTTTTGTTAACTACCTTAATGTGCAGAAGACAGGCCGCATGAAGATTCCTTTCGGTATTGCACAGATCGGTAAAGCCTTCCGTAATGAGATTGTAGCCCGTCAGTTCATTTTCCGCATGCGCGAGTTCGAACAGATGGAGATGCAATTCTTTGTTCGCCCCGGTGAAGAACTGGATTGGTTTGCCAAGTGGAAAGCCATCCGTTTGAAATGGCACAAAGCGCTGGGCTTCGGCGATTCACAATACCGTTACCACGATCACGATAAATTGGCTCATTACGCCAATGCGGCAACAGACATTGAGTTCTTAATGCCCTTTGGTTTCAAAGAAGTGGAAGGAATCCATTCCAGAACAAACTTTGACCTGAGCCAGCACGAGAAGTATTGCGGAAAGAGCATCAAGTACTTCGATCCCGAACTGAACGAATCATATACTCCGTATGTTATTGAAACATCGATTGGTGTTGACCGTATGTTCCTCAGCATCATGTCGGCTTCTTACTGCGAAGAGCAGCTCGAAAACGGTGAGAGCCGCGTTGTTTTGAAACTGCCTGCCGCACTTGCACCGGTGAAACTGGCTGTGATGCCTTTGGTTAAGAAAGACGGATTGCCCGAGAAAGCACGCGAAATCATTGACGAGCTGAAGTTCCACTTCAATTGTCAGTATGACGAAAAAGACAGTATTGGTAAACGTTACAGACGCCAAGACGCCATCGGTACACCTTACTGTGTGACCATTGACCACCAGACACTGGAAGACAACTGTGTTACATTGCGTAACAGAGATACCATGCAGCAGGAAAGAGTTGCTATCTCTGAGCTAAACAATATTATTGCAGATCGCGTAAGTCTTACTACGCTACTTAAAACCTTAATTTAAATGAAGAGATATATTCTGTTGAGCCTGCTGTTCACCCAATGCTTGCTGCTGTTTACTTCCTGTGATGAAACAGAGGAAGTGAATAAGTACGCTGATTGGCGCAATCGTAACGAGGCTTTCATTGATTCATTAAAGAGTGTGTATGATGCAAAGACTGATCCTGAATTAATTCAGATCATTCCTTATGCAGAGAAGAACTATCCTATTTATGCCAAAAAGCTGAAGACGGTAACCAGTGGTGAAACACCGCTTTACACTGACTCGGTATATACATATTATAGAGGTATGTTGATTAACGAAGCCGTGTTTGGTGCTGCAACAACTCCGCATTACTATACCAAACTCTATCAGTCGCTGGATGTGTTCGATAAGAACTTTGAAGGAGAAGAGCCTAACGCGTTTGAATCGCCAACGAAGTTTTTCGTTAACGGTGTGGTTGCGGGCTGGAGAGAAGTCTTGCAACGCATGAAGGTTGGTGAGCGTTGGGAAGTTTATATCCCTTGGCAGCAAGGATACGGCTCTTCAGTGAGTGGTACTATTCCTGCTTACTCTACACTGATCTTTGATGTTAATCTGGTCAGTATCATAAAGAAATAATTCTTTTGATTTATATAGTAAAGGCTGCCTTCGGGCGGCCTTTTTTGGTAAGTACCTTTGCGAAGCGGAGATTCTTTGCCTGCCGTTTTATGGAAATAACCTTACTCACACACATATTTCCGTGAATTCTTGTCAAGAGCAAGTTTATATATTATTAACGAACGAAGAGACTTCCACTACCCACCGGCAAGAGTTGGGCAAAACATAACCAACTTTTTGAAAAACATAACGGCCGATTTGAAAAAGATAACGAGCAATTTGAAAAGAGAAACCGTCTTTTGGGTCATGAGCAACCGTCTGACGGCCAAGAGACGGTTTGTCGCGGACCATTTGCTACCGTGCAAACCGGCATGAGCTACCGTCTTAGTGAGAAATTGAACCGACAGAAAACAAAAAAGGCAAGAGTTGAAACTCCTGCCTTTGCCCCTATATTAATTTGAATGTACTATAGGATTACTTTGACAAAGATAATACATTATATTACCAAAGTCAAGTATTAAACCAATTATTTTTATACTTTTGTATTCTCAACCGGACTTTGCCGGCTATTCTTATGATTGACTAAATTTAATAAACCATGAAGACTAAATTACTACTTGTTTCTCTGTTACTAACTTCAGCATTGAGTTATTCACAAAATAAACACTTTGGTATAAACGATGAATTAAAGCCTTACAGTAAGTATGCGCTTATTGATTTATACGCCGGCGCCAATTTTGATTTGAGTCATTCCGGCTCCAGTCCCAATGCCGGTTTATTAGGTACCCGCCCCGATGTGGCGCCTCTGTTGGGCATTAAGTTCACGCATCTGTTCTCGAAAAGAGTAGGGTGGTATGCCAATATACAAATGAACTTCTATAAAGACAAACAGGCTGAGGCCGTGGATCAGGGCTTTCTAGGCAGTTTTACCGAGAATCTTGCTGACGTTCTTTTTTGGCCGGTTTCTATTATGCGTCCCTCTGTTGATGCCGGTTTAGTGTATCGCTTCGAACAACAGAAATGGAGAATATATCCTTCTTTCGGCGTGGGTTACGTGTATCATTTGCGCGACAGGGGGTTTGTTAAAAGTTCTACCGGCTCCGATGAGGTTCTCCATACCGCAGAGTACAAACAACGGGCTTCATCGTTGACATTGAACATGGGCGTATCGGTCAATTACTATTTCTCTTCACGCAAGTACTTGTTGCTCAGCACCAACTTCGTGCAGCCTTTGCAGAAATCAAGCGGGGAACTGGTGCGAATGGACAACGATGTAGAGACAGAACGCCTTTCTTATAAGACCATTACCGGGGGCCGCGCCTTGAATGTGAGTGTGGGGCTTGGGTTTGCAATAGGGCGATAAGCCGGATACTGAGCCGGTGTTCTGCCTCACAGAAACCGGCACTAATTTGGTTGCACAAAGAATTATTCTTAACTTGCGCCCCATCTAGAGTGTTGTTGTCTAAAGAATGACTGCTATGAGGGTGTTAATAGTTGAAGATGAATACTTGTTGGCCTTGGAATTGGCCGATAGGCTGGCTAGTCTGGATAAAGAAATCGAAATTGCCGGCCGAACGGATAGCATCTTGTCGACCGTGGAATGGTTACAGCATCATGAGTGCGACCTGATGTTTCTGGATGTACATTTGAGTGACGGGCTTTCTTTTTCTATTTTCGACCGGGTAGAAGTAAAGTGCCCCGTTATATTTACCACAGCTTACGATCACTACGCCATCAAAGCCTTTGAGGTGAACAGCATAGGCTACCTGCTGAAACCCATTGATGAGGAAGACCTCCGGAAAGCACTGCTTAAATACAAACAGATGCGTAGTCTCTTTCGGGCCGACCTCGATAACTTACTCAACTATCTGGGTAAACCGGCAACCGAAGAAAAAGCACCCATCAGTCGCATTATGCTTAGCACCGGCAAAGCGCAGATGGCTATGAATGTAGATGAAATAGCTTATTTCCTGGCTAATGGCAGGTATCTGTACGCCGTTGACCGTAAAGGTGATAAATACTTCTGCGACGGTACTCTCTATAAGCTTGAAGAAGAACTTGATACGCGTATGTTTTTCCGGCTAAATAGGAAATACATCGTCAACTTCTCGAGTGTGGCTTACTTTACGCATTACTCAAAAAGCAGAGTGAAGGTGAAGCTGATACCTCAGGCTGAAGAAGAAATCATTGTCAGCGCCGACAAAGTAAAAGAATTCAAGAAATGGTTGGTAAGGTAACCGAAGGGGTCTTTAAAAGTATTCATTTCAGAATCAGCATACTGGTTCTGCTTTTGTTCTTTACTGCAATATGGTATGTCAATAACCTCATTGAGAAAGAAACAATTGATAGGGTCAATGCCATTACGGAAGACGTGGCAATCAACAATGTGTATCTGGTAACCAGCCTGCTCAACGGTTATGAAGAACAGCTACGTTCGGTACAATCTGTCTTAAACACCGATCAAAGAAGTAAGTTGGAAGCTGTTTTTGAACAAATGCATCAACGTGATTCTTCCATTTGTGCCTTGTATGTGGAACCGTTCAACGGCAGTCCCGCCGATAGTTCTGCGGTACACAGAACCTATCAACTCCGAAAAGGCGACGGAACATTAACTTACTCTTTGCCCTTTTATCCGTACGGAAAGCTCTGCCTGACTGTTGATCTTATGGGTTTTCATCAACGCATTGCCGGCATGGAGGGGCTCAATTATGCATACGTCACCATCACTTGCGGAGGTGTGTACATGTATCATCCCGACGAACATAAGATTGGCACTCCTCTTGGCGAACAAGACTTGATGAATGAGCGTCTGGCAGCATCGGGCAACCGGTTCGTTGAAAAAATACATTCCGATTATCTGAATATTCCCGTGAGCCGCTATTATCATCCGCAGCAAGTGAGCGGACAACGGTGGGTGTTTACCGCCAGCATGCCCAACATCGGACTCAGTGAATCGTTCCGCAAAACCGGCATGAACTTCTTCATCATTTCCCTGCTGGCCATGTTCTCTTTCATAGCCGTGTTCAGCCTGGGCGTTATTCGTTGGCGAAAAGAGTTTGTCCGCCGCCAGGAAATAGAACAGCAAAACCTCAACCTGTTGCTGAAAGACGAGAAGCGTAAACAAATGATGGTGACCACCGAACTGGAACGGTTGAAGAGCGGACTGAATCCTCACTTTCTGTTTAACTCACTTAGCAGTCTCAGGGTATTGGTTGGCCTCAATCCGGAGGTGGCAAAAGACTTTGCCATTAACTTGTCTAACCTGTATCGTTACCTGTTGAAGCAAGAAAACCAGAATTTAGTGGCGCTAGATGATGAATTGGTCTTTACCCGTAACTACATCAGTCTGCAAAAGATTCGTTTTGACAAGAAGCTCCAAACAGAAATTATCATTCCCGATGATTACCTGCAAAGGCGCGTTCCTCCGCTTTCCTTGCAACTGCTCGTTGAGAATTGCATTAAACATACCCGGATATCCGACAGCGAACCCTTATTTATTCGCATCTTCGTAGAAAACGATATGCTTGTTGTTGAGAATAATTATAGTCCCAGAGTTTCATCAGACGCTGAAAATTCGGGTAAAGGTATTGAGAACCTAATTAAAAGATATTCGTTCCTCACCGACAGGCAGCTTCATTTTGGTGTCATTAACGGCACGTATGTGGCAAAAATACCGCTGCTTATAATGGAATAGATTCTTTAAAATATCAACTTCACTACTCATATTGCCCAACTCATTACATATTTCTTTTATATAATAATCTTTTCTGCCATTTTTGCGGAAAAGTTACGTTTTATGAAGCATTTATTGATAGTAGGATTATTGCTTTGCTCCGTTAGTGCCAACGCAACGATTCCTGTTTTTGGAAAAAAGAAAAAAAAAGAGAAACCTGAAAAGGTTGAAAAGGTTAGCAAGTTTAATCAGCTTGTAGATAGTGCGGCTTGTGATAAAGGCGTTTTCTCTGTGTACAAGAAGAACAAAGATTATTATTTCCTCATACCCGATAGCCTTACCAAGCGCGACTTCCTGATAGTCAATAAGATTTCTCAGGTTCCGGCAAACTTCAATGATGCAGGTATTAATAAAGGAATGAACTACGAGAACCTGGTCATTCAGTTTCAAATTAATAAGGAACAGAAAAAGGTATATGCACTGCAATACAAACCGTTTGTCTCTGTGCCGGCTTCATCGTACATACAAGAGAGTGTGACCAGCAACTTTGCCAAGTCCATTCTGGAATCATTTGACATTGAAGCCTATAATGCCGACAGTACTGCCGTTCTGGTTAAAGTCAATAAGGTGTACGACGGAACAAAAACCAGCTTTAACAATGTATTTGGTATGACGGGTTTGGGCAGTTCACCCATAGGTGATTACTCATACGTGACGTCGGCTAAAAGTTTTCCGCATAACATTGTGGTCAAGGCGTTGCAAACAACCCGCATTCCCGGAGCACAAACGGAAGCGAACTTAACGGTAGAGGTTACGTCTAATCTGGTATTATTGCCGGAGCAGCCCATGACTCCTCGCTTTGAAGACACGCGCGTAGGATACTTCACCACGCCTCGCTGGTATTTCAATGACCAACAACACGAATTAGAAAAGAGAAATGTGGTAACACGCTGGCGTTTGGAACCCAAGGACAAGGAAGCTTATCTGCGTGGTGAACTCACCGAACCGGTCAAACCGATTGTGTTTTACATTGATCCCGCCACTCCTAAACAATGGCGTCAGTACATCATGGAAGGAATCAATGACTGGCAGGCTACATTTGAAAGGGCCGGATTTAAGAACGCCATACAAGCCAAAGAAGTGAGTGCCGACGATAAAGATTTCGATATTGATGATGTGCGCTATTCGGTGGTGACTTACGTTGCATCCGACAGGGCCAATGCCATGGGACCTTCTGTTTATGACCCGCGTTCGGGAGAGATTTTGGAATCGGATGTTATTTGGTGGCACAATGTCATGTCGGCCGTTCATGCCTGGATGCGTGTGCAAACAGGAAGTGTCGACAGCAAATCAAGAGGCAACAAGTTTAGTGATGAACACATGGGCGAAGCCATTCGTTTTATTTCTTCTCACGAAATAGGTCATACCTTGGGCTTAAAACATAACATGGGCGCCTCTTTTGCTTATCCGGTCGACTCGTTGCGCTCCGAACACTTTTGTGCTCACATGGCTACCGCTCCTTCCATCATGGATTATGCGCGGTTCAATTATGTGGCACAACCGGGCGATCATGTAAAGTCGATCACTCCCAAGATTGGTGAGTACGACAAGTTTGCCATTGAATGGGCGTATCGTTATTATCCCGAAGAAGATGCTCACAAAGAATTGAGCACTTTGAAGAAAATGGTGGCCAAGGCTTACGAAAACCCCAACTGTCATTACTTGCCTCAGCAAGACATGCGAACGGGTGTTGACCCCAGAGCGCAAAGTGAAGACTTGGGCGATGATGCCGTAAAAGCAAGCGAATATGGTATCATGAACTTAAAGCGCATCATGCCTCTTGTACTCGATTGGACCACGCGTGAAGGAGATGATTACCTCAACGCTGGCAAATTGGTAAACGATATCATCGGTCAGTGGAACATGTATGCTTATCATGTACTAACCAATGTGGGCGGCATATACCTCAACAATACCGTTTACGGAGAAGCCGCACAGAGTTATGTTTTTGTTCCCAAGTCGATGCAAAAGAAATCGGTGAAGTTCCTGATAGATCAAGTGGTCACTTTCCCCGAATGGTTGTTTAAGAATGAGGTGTATAACTATGTTTATCCCGTTAAAGAAGCGCCTACCGGATATCGTGAGTACAGTCCTTTTGCCACGTACAAAAACATTCAGTCGTATATCTTTTGGGATCTTTTGAATAACGACCGCATGGATCGAATGATTGCCAATGAAGTACAAAATGGTAAGAAGGCGTATTCCGCAACTGAAATGATGGATGATTTGTTCAATGCTATATTTGCAGATACAATGACCGGTCGTTCGTTGACTATAGAACAAAGGGCCACGCAAAAGGCATTTATCGATGCACTGATTATTGCGGCCGACAGGAACGAGGTAAGCAAAGAGAAGAAAGGCCTGGCAAGTGCCGATACGAATTTTGCTTCGGAGCAAATCTTCTCGGGTCCGCAACGGGCCTCTGAAGCTGTTTCTGTGAAACGCGGGGTGTTGCTTCGTATCGAGCAACTGCTGAAAGGAAAGAAGAACAATGCCGACCAGGCAACAAAATATCATTATGAAGATATGCTGCTGCGTATCGACAAATCATTGAGATAGAGAGAATTAGTATAAGTAAAAAGCGTAAAAAGTTAGGTAATGAGATTAAAAGTATTATTATTCCTTTGTTTGCTTCCTGCAATGTTGTTTGCGCAGGAAACAACTCTGATTAAAGGAAAGGTTGTAGCCGCAGATGGCAGTCCGCTACCCGGAGCATCTGTGTATGTGGAGAAAGGCACAATCGGCGAGAAGATGTCTATTGAAGGAGTAGTGGCCAATTACAGTTTGGGAACTACTACTGATATAAATGGTGTTTTCTCTTTTTCGGTGCCGAAAGGAGTGGAACGGTTAACTTGCAGCTTCATCGGGTATGAAGCACAACAAGTCAATATAAAGAATAAATCTTTCGTTACGGTTACTTTGCAGGAAGCCGAAAGTACTTTAGGCGAAGTGGTGGTAACCGGATACCAAAAGATTGAAAAGAGGAAGCTGACCTCTGCCGTATCAAATGTGAAGGCAGCAAGCATCTTGCAAGCGGGCGTGTCTAGTGTCGATATGATGTTGAGTGGACAGGTTGCTGGTGTGCAGACTACTGCTGTTAGCGGTGCCCCGGGTGCTCCGGCTAAGATTCGTATTCGTGGTACGGCATCACTCAATGGAACGCAAGACCCACTTTGGGTGCTCGACGGCATGCCTCTGGAAGGTACTGACTTGCCCGATATGAGCGATACCAATGTCGATGAGTTGTTCTCTTCATCTATTGCGGGCATCAATCCTTCGGATATTGAAGACATTACTATATTGAAAGATGCTGCTGCTACGGCTATTTATGGAGCCAGAGCAGCCAATGGGGTTATCCTTATTACAACGAAAAAAGGGAAAGAGGGCAAACCGTTGGTGCTGTTCTCTTCTAAGCTGTCTTTTGTGACTCGTCCCAATATGGATAAGCTCAATTTGATGAATGCTTCGGAGAAAATTGACATGGAGCTGATGATGGCTAAGTATGATGACTTGGACTCGTATAACTATGTAACAAAGAAAGGTGCCATCGGCCGCTTGTTTGAAGCAAACAATTTGTGGGACACTTATCGCGGAGGCGGTGTGCAAGCCCTGCCGCAAGAAGTACAAAGTGAAATAAGCCGATTGAGAAGTGTTAATACCAACTGGGGAGATGAACTGTATCGTACAGCAGTAAATCAAGATTATAGTGTTAACATTAACGGAGGTACCGAGCGTTCTACTTACTATTTCTCAGCCGGTTATTATGATGAACTGGGTGCTACGGTGGGCGCTTCGCTCAACAGGCTTAACTTTACCCTCAAGGGTGATTATAAGTTGTGGGATAACTTTAAATTGGGCGTTGCACTCTATTCGAGCGAGCGTAAGCAGAAGTCTTACCTTACCGGTACGGGTTCGGTAACAAATCCGTCAAGATACTCAAGGAATGCCAATCCTTATCTGTCTATTTACGATGAAGGTGGCAATTATGTGTATGACCCCGATGTGCCTTTGTATAATGGTAATACCATAAACTACAATATCATTGAGGAAAGAAATAATACCTCGAATGTACTAAAGACTCAATCGTTGAATGCGGTGTTTGATGTCGATTGGAAAATTCTACCGAAACTAACACTTCGCTCTCAGTTGGGGTTACAACGTGACCATAAGGATACAGAGCAGTATGGAGGCAAGAACAGTTACTTCGCACGGCGCGAAAGAGCCATGAGTGAGGTAGGCAATTCTTTCTTTATCCCCGAAGGTGGTGTGATTAAAGAGTGGAAAAACTCATTTTCACAATGGAATCTTAAAACCGTGTTGGAATACAATTTGTCATTGGCCGATAAGCATGAGTTTGACTTCATGATAGGAAACGAGTTGAGACGCACAAAGGAAGAGGGTGTGTTCTCGGCTGGATACGGTTTTAACAAGGAAACCTTAACGACTGAAACCATTATATTTCCCGATGCTTCGTATGCATCGACTTTCCCTCTGTTCAGAAAAACGTATATTGAAAATGCATTTGCTTCTTTCTTTGCTACATTAGGGTATACCTTTAATAAGAAGTATACGTTCTTTGGTAGTGCGCGTATAGACGGTTCTGATCTTTTTGGTGTGGATCCTAAGTATCGTTACCTACCTCTTTGGGCTGCCTCTGCCGCATGGAGAGTGAAGGAGGAGTCTTTCTTAAAAGAAGCTTCTTGGTTAAATGATTTGAAATTGAGAATCTCATACGGGTTGCAAGGCAACATTGACAAAGGTACTTCCAGATATATAATTGGTGAGCGCAAAACGGCGACTTTGTTACCTGGACAAACAGAGGCGACTATTGTGCCCACTAATTTACCCAATGATCGTTTACGTTGGGAGAAGACGGCCACATGGAACACCGGTTTTGACATAGCTATGCTTGATAACCGTATTTACTTTAGTGCAGACTTCTATCACCGTAAATCAACAGACTTGATTGGAGTACGTACGGTTCCATTAGAGAATGGTATGAGTACTGTAACGACTAATTTTGCTGCGTTGACCAACAAAGGCTTCGAGTTGAATTTGGTAACTCGTAACATTCAGACTCCTTCTTTCAAATGGAATACGACTATTAATGTTTCGAAGAACCTGAATAAGGTTGACGAAATTCATGTTCCTAATAATCAGGTTACTCCTTCACTGAAAGGGTATTCTGTCAATGCTTTATTTGCATTTAAAACGGCCGGATTGGATGAGCAAGGGTATCCGCTTTTCCAAAAGGGTGACCAAAAGGTTACGGCGACAGAGTTCTTCGGCTTAGAAGATCCAAGTGGATGGGGTATGTATCAAAGTACATTGACTAATGAACAGATACGAGGATTGTATACCCACGTAGGCAATACGGACCCTAAACTATCGGGCGGTTTGATTAATAACTTTGAGCTAGGCAGATTTACCTTGAATGTTTCTTGTGCATTTAACTTGGGCCAATGGGTAAAGACGGAACCTTTCTATGACTTGATTGAAATGGATCGCGGAGTAAACCGTTCAAAGAAAATGAGTCAGGTATGGACTCCCGATAACACTTCGGGCACCTATCCGCGCATGATTGGTGCATACACGGAAGGTGGTTCGCGCATGGGCGATTATATGGCGTTCAACACGGGTTATGTGTTGGCCAATAACGTATTCCGTGATTTGGATATTTGGTACAAAGAGGTCAGCTATTTGCGTGTTAACAGCATTCGATTGGCGTATGATATACCGAAAAGTGCATTGGCTAAGCTAGGCATAGCATCGGCTAAGGTTAATATCGAATCAAGAAATCCGTTTGTAATTGCTACTAATTACTCGGGCTATTTTGATCCCGAAACCGTGGGGAACATTTATGCACAGCCCATGCCTAAATCTATCACTTTTGGATTGAACGTTAGTTTCTAACTTATATTATATGAACGTATGAAAATAACAAATTTATATATATTATCCTTGTTAGCAGTCGTCTTTACTTCGTGTGACAGCTATTTGGATATAAAACCTGTAGGTAAAGTAATACCTACTTCTTTGGACGATTACCGTGACGTGATGACTTATGCGTACTCAACAGTATCTTCTGACCGCTCGTTGAGCACAGTCAGGGGTGATGAATTGCAACTGATTTATGATGATTGGGGTGATTATATTCCTTATTATAATATCTTTATATGGAATGATGTCAATACGGATCAAAATACCAATAGCTTTTCTTGGCAACATTATTATAAGGCAATTCTCAACGCTAACCAAGTTATCTTGTCGGCCGAAGGTGCGACAGACGGAACTCAAGCCGGAATTGATCAACTAAGAGGGGAAGCTTTCTTAATGAGAGCTTACATGCATTTTGGTCTGGTAAGCTTGTTTGCAGATACGTATAACAGTGCCAATCTGAATAAAAAGGCCATTCCACTGGCCACTACCATTGATGTTTGGAAGAACTATGAACGTAATACCGTTGGTGAAGTTTACGAACAGATTTTTAGTGATCTGGAAAGTGGTATCAAGTTATTAAATGTGGATGAACAATCCAAAGGACTTAATTATCGCTTCTCAAAGGTTTCGGCGTATGGCTTTGCAGCTCGTGTGTATGCTTATGTCGGTAACTGGGAAAAGGCGCACGAATATGCCAAAAAGGCTTACGATATCAACCATACATTGGTTGATATGAATAGTTCTACTGCTTTGCTTCCCGTTAACTATGCTTCGACCGAAAATGTTTTAGCGATGGAACAAACATTCGTGTCATTGCTCAAATCTCGTTTTACTATTTCGGATAATCTATTGAATGCATTTGATAAGGAAAACGATTTGAGGTTTGGCAAGTACTTTGAGCGCTCGGGTTCTAATTACAAATGCTCTCTTGGTTATAAGATAGACAATAAAGTATCGATGCGCACTTCGGAATTTTATCTCCTTTTGGCTGCTTCTGAAGCGCAGGTGTCGGGTGGTAATCTGGAAACGGCGAAAACTTATCTGAAAGAGCTGTTGTCTAAACGTCTGAAGGCTGCTTTCTATGCAACGGAGGCTGCTTCTATAGACGGAATGGGTAAGGATGCATTTCTGCAAAGGGTGCAGGAAGAAAGATTCCGTGAACTGGCTTGCCAGGGCTTCCGTTGGTATGACCTGAAATTCTTTGGGCAGCCGTCTATCACAAAGACATTCAACGGTGAATCATTTGTATTGCAGAAAAATGATGCAAGGTATATCTTACCTTTCCCTGTAGAAGCTGTTGAGGCTAATCCGAACTTGCTTAACTAGGTAGCAGCTGTTATCAAACTAAAAAAGGTATCTTTTAAAGATACCTTTTTTAGTTTGATAGGGTTTGTTCTATTTCAGTATCGCTCCCGCTACGGCATTAGCAACTACCGAACGCAATCTCACTACTTCTCCCTTATCGGAAGGATGTACCCGGTTGGTAAGCAGAATAACTGCGGTGTGGCTGTCGGGGTCAAGTATCAATGAAGTCCCTGTGTAGCCGGTATGTCCGTAGGTATTAGGTCCGAAGAGATCGCCGTTGTTCGAGGCGTAGGGTGAAAAAACATCCCAACCCGGGGTGCGTCCCAGCCCGGCTACGTAACGAGGTACGGTGCGCATGGTTTTGACGGCTGCCGGACTCAGTATGCGGTGCCCGTTATATTCGCCGTCGTTCAGCAGGGCGGCCGCCAAAATGGCCACATCGTCTGCCGAAGAAAACACGCCGGCATTGCCTGAAATGCCTCTGTTCATGATACGGGCAAGCGGATCGTGAACCATTCCTTTCAGAACACTTCCGTCGGCTTGCTTTTCCGTTGGGGCACAGCGGGCCAATGTTTCGCCCGTGGGGCAGTAATCGGTGTGTTTCATTCCAAGCACATCAAACAGATTCTCCTTGGCAAACTGTTGCAGTGTTTGTCCCGAAATGGTTTCAATGATGCGTTGCAACGTAATGTAATTGAGGCAACTGTATTGAAAGTCGGTCCGCGGTGCAAAGTCGCGCTTGCAGTTGCTGATGTATTCAATGACACCGTCTGGGTTAGGGGCGCCGTACTTCTTTTTTAGCGAGTCCACCGGTGCGTAAGGTGGTAGTCCGGAAGTGTGCGTCATCAGGTCGGCCACGCGTATGTCGGTCTTCTTGCCGTCACTATCTTGCCACGGTTTGAAGCCGGGAACGTACAGACTAACCTTGTCTTGCAGGCGCAGTTGTCCACGTTCAATAAGCATCATGGCGCAAATGGCGGTCGACATGGACTTGCTGACCGAAGCCATGTCGAACACGGTGTTGGTATCCATGGCAATAACCTTGGGGTAAACCTGCTTGTTGCCGTATGCTTTGAGATAAGCCATTTTACCGTCCTTCACAACAGCAAGTACGGCGCCGGGAATTTCTTTGTTATCAACAGCCTTTTGAATGGCTTGGTCAGCGTACTTTAGTCTTTGTGTGTCCATTCCCACCTGCTCGGGAGTTACACGGGGCAAAGGTTGTGCGGTTGCCTGCAACGCCATGAAAAGGGTTGCAAGCAGATAAAATGTTCGTCTCATCTTCTCATTATTTGGGGTTAAACTTACTTGGCTTTGTAGGCATCAATTGCCTTCTTAACGGAACCGTGCATCAGCAAGAGTGATTTGGCTTGTTCGTAATCGAGTCCGAGTTCCTCAACAATCATCTTGGTACCGCGGTCAACCAGCTTCTTGTTGCTGAGTTGCATGTTGACCATCTTGTTACCTTTTACACGACCCAGCTGAATCATGACCGAAGTGGAAATCATGTTCAGAATCATTTTCTGTCCCGTACCCGATTTCATGCGCGAGCTTCCCGTTACGTATTCCGGTCCTACTACCATTTCAATAGGCACATCGGCTTCTGCTGCCATGGGCGAGTTGGGGTTACTGGTGATGCATCCCGTTAATATGCCGTGGCTTCGTGCCTCACGCATAGCACCGATAACGTAAGGCGTGGTGCCCGATGCGGCAATGCCGATCACAGTGTCCTTATCGCAGATGTTACGTTCTTGCAGTTCCTGCCAACCGCGCTCCATGTCGTCTTCGGCATTTTCTACGGGGTTGCGCAGTGCGGTGTCACCACCGGCAATCAATCCGATGATGAGTGTGTTGGGCATGCCGAATGTAGGGGGGATTTCCGATGCATCGAGCACTCCTAATCGGCCGCTGGTGCCTGCTCCCATGTAAAAGATGCGACCGCCTTGTTTCATGCGGGGCACAATTTGGTTGACCAGCTTCTCTATTTGCGGAATGGCACGTTGCACGGCCAGTGCCACCTTTTGGTCTTCGGTATTGATCTCGTCAAGTATTTCGCGTACCGACTTCTTTTCGAGGTTGTTGTACAGTGACGGTTGCTCTGATATCTTAATGAAAGCACCGTTGTTGGTTTCCTTCTGATTATTCATTGTTGTTTCTGCTGATGATTATTGATGGTATGCAATAAGTCCTTCCATGGGGCTTTGTATGATTGTGCCTAGTGTGATGTCGCTTTTCTGGGCAGCTTCTGTCAGTATCTCTCTGTAGTGATAAGCCACCGATCCGATGATGTGTACCGGGTTGTTGCGGTAGTCATACTGCATCACGTTGCGTTTAAAGAAAGCCATGAAGCTTTTTAATATCAGTTCATGAATTTCCGGTTCGTGCAGGTTGGCCACCAGGAAAGGCGACAAGCTTGCCAGGAAACGGTTGGGGAAGGGTTGACGGTACACGCGGTCGATAATTTCACCCGGGGTGAGGTTCACTTCGGAAAGAAACTTCTCTTTCAGTGCCGGTGATGTTTGATTCTTCAAGACATCACCCACCAGCAATTTGCCCAGTACGGCACCGCTTCCTTCGTCGCCTAGGATGAAGCCCAGCGGAGAAACGTTGTCAACAATGTCCTTCCCGTTGTAGTAGCACGAGTTTGAACCTGTTCCCAGGATGCAGGCAATGCCGGGATTATGACCACACAGTCCGCGAGCGGCAGCAAGCATGTCGGTTGCCACCTCGATGTGTGCGGAAATGTGTTGGGCAATGGCCCGGGTTACCAATGCTATCTTGTCGGGGAAACCGCATCCGGCTCCGTAGAAGTAAACGGCTTCTACGGTGCGGTTACCCAGTTGGGGCAAGAGCACTTCACCAATTTCGGTACTAATTTCTTCTTCTGACTGAAAGAAAGGATTCGTTCCTTTCGTGTAAACCTGTTGGACGAGCTGTCCCTTATCTACCAAACTCCAATCGGTTTTAGTAGATCCACTATCTGCTATTAATATCATATCTTTATATATATTTTCTTTTTGTACAATACATGTCCGATAACCCAGTTAAGTGCCACAAAGAGCAGGGCGAAAGCCAGCGAACCGGCGTAATCGCCCAAGGCAGGCTGCAATACCACCGTGTAGGCGTAGCCGTGCAAACTGATTACGTCTTCGGCATAGGGGAACTTTATGTTGCTTAACAGAATGGACAATACAGCGGCTGTCACATAAATAAAAAGCGGGTTAACTCCAAAGGATTCAAAGAAACGGCTCCATTTCTTATAGCCTTTCACATCGATGAACCACACCAGCAATGCTAGAAAGCTTGATGCCAAGCCGCAAGTGGTGAGTACAAAGGTGGGCGACCATATCTTTTTGTTAATCGGGCAACCGTAACTCAGCAGGAATCCTGCGAAGGTAAGTACGGTGCCTATGATGAACAGCCGTTCAATCTTTTCATGGATGTCTTTCACTTCCATCAGCAATTTACCGCAACAAAAGCCAATTAGCACATGTGCAATAGCAGGCAGTGTGCTCAGCAGGCCTTCGGGGTCAATGCCGTTGTCCTTGTACATGTGGTTGGTGCCCAGTATGGCACGATCTACCACCGAGAGTATGTTTGTTTCGTTGTATTCGTATCCGTTGCCAAAGAATAAAATGCCGAAGTAACCGGCCAGCAATACAAAAATAAGATAAGGAATGTGCTTGTGGCTCATTAGCAATGCCACTATAGCGGTAACGCCGTAACTCAGTGCCAGGCGCTGCATGACTCCCAGAATACGGATGTTGTCGAAAGGCAACGGGTTGTGCGTGCGGCACAAAAGGGAGAAATAAGCAATGCCTAGTCCGATAGCAAATATAACGACCGTGCGTTTGAGTATTTTCCAAACCGCCTGTGCGTTGAGTTCAAAGTTGTATTTCTTTAATGAGATGTAAGTAGAGATACCCATGATGAACATGAAAAAGGGAAATACTAAGTCGGTTGGCGTAAGTCCGTTCCACTCGGCATGGCTCAAGGGGGCGTATATTTTACCCCAACTGCCGGGGTTATTGACCAGAATCATTCCGGCGATGGTAATACCTCTCAGCACATCCAGTGCCAATAGGCGCTGTGATGCTTTGGTGTCTCTTTGCAGAGTTCTATTTTCTTTATTGGTATTCATATCTTTTCTTTTTTAAGGGTACACTGATCAACCAAATAGACAATAGAGACATAGGCGATGCCCGAATTCGTAGTAAGCCCGATTTCGCAGGTACGACTGTTAGAGTATCCTATATCTATGTGCTTTTTTTCTATTTGTGGCTTTAGTTTCCTCAGTGCGTAAGCGTTTACTTCGGGATGGGTGAAACCTTTGTCGCCCGCAAAGCCACAACATCCCACTTCTTCGGGTATGAACACGTTGTTCGAACAAAGACGGGCCAATGCCGTGATCTGATCGCCCAGTCCCATTTTCTTCATGGAACAGGTGATGTGCAAGGCAATGGGCTTGTCGGTTGGTCTAAATTCCAACTTGTCTTGCAGAAAAGTATAGATGAATTCGGCCGGCTCGTACAATCTGAGTTGCTTGATGGTGTGACGCATGCGATACAAACAGGGGCTTTGGTCGCACAATACCGGATATTTTCCGTTCTCACTGGCCTGGAGCAATGCCGTTTCCAGTTCGGCTGCTTTGCTGTCGGCCACATCGGGCATGCCTTTGCTTTCCCAAATGGTACCGCAACATAGATTCTCCATCTTGTCGGGGAAGATGATTTCGTAGCCGGCTTTGTGCAGGAGCGAAACCATTTTATTGACCAAAGGCTGTTCTTCGGGCGATTTTCTGGCTAATCCCATTGTTTGGTTAATGCAACTGGGAAAGTACACTACCTTTAAATTCTCCGGTTGTGGCTGAGTGCTTTTCTGAATGATCTCTTTCTTTACGCTCTCGGGGTTGTAGGCTTTGGGCATGGCGGGTGTCCATTGGGGAACACCTATGGCATGGTGCATGCTTTTTGTTAGCGTTGACATAACTCCGCTACCCAGCAAAGCATGTGCGGTGTCGGCCAGCGTGAGCACAGGACGAAGCACATTTTTTATTTCCGAGAAATGATTGGCTGCAAAGACTCCCATACGGTAACCCATACTGTTAGCCGGAAGCTGTTCTTGTCTGAGGTCGTGTGTCAGGTCGCCCGTGTTGATGCCCATGGGGCACGATAAAGAACAGAGCCCGTCGCCGGCACAGGTCTGGTTGCCCAGGTATTGGTATTGTTTTTCCAAGGTGAGCAACCTCTTTTGGTCGGCTGCCTCCTGTGATGTTTTCAAACGTGATATCTCACGTTGAATCACAATGCGTTGACGAGACGATAGGGTGAATCCGCACGTCAGACAGTTTACTTCGCAAAATCCGCACTCGATGCATTTGTCCACGTGTGCGTTGGTCAGTGTCAGTGGCTTGAAGTTGCGGATGTGACACTTCGGATCATCATTGAAGATAACGCCGGGGTTAAGCAATCCTTTGGGATCAAAGAGTTGTTTCACCGCGCGCATCAGTTCAAAGGCGGTTTCTCCCCATTCGTATTGCACGAAGGGAGCCATGTTGCGTCCCGTGCCGTGTTCTGCTTTGAGCGAACCGTCGTATTTGTCGACCACTAGCATTTTCACCTCATTCATGAGCGCCTCGTAACGTTCTACTTCGGCTTCGCTGGAGAATGATTGGTTGATAATAAAGTGGTAGTTACCTTCAAGTGCATGCCCGTAAATGCAGGCATCATCATAACCGTGGTGTGCAAGAAGTTGTTGCAGTTCGGCTGTCGCTTCGGGCAAATCTTCAATGTGAAAAGCTACGTCTTCAATCAAGCAGGTAGTTCCCGGTTTACGTGTTCCTCCTACGGATGGGAAAATACCCGCGCGTATAGCCCAGTATGCGGCGTACTCGCTTTCCTTGTCGGTAAAGTGAACCGGTGTATGAGTCTTGAAGTTTTTCAATGCTTCTTCAACAATCTGTATGTTGCCTGCTAACTCTTTGGCTGTTGAGGCTTTGGTTTCCGTTAACACGGCGGTGAGCCCGTAGCCTGTTGGGTCGTTTACGGAAGCCAGTGATTTGCAGTCGAGCAATTCGGCTCCTTTGACTACTGTTTCTCCGTTCTCTGTGGTCAGTTTCTTCATGGCAACCACGGCCCGGCATGCTTCTTTTATATCATCAAAGTAGAGCATGGCACTGGCTTTGAACGGATAATCGTATTCTGTCTGCATGGTTACTTCGGATAAGAAAGCCAGTGTGCCTTCCGAACCGACCAGCAGATGTGCTATGATATCAAACGGATCATCAAAGGTGATAAAGGGAAGCAGGTTCAGTCCCGTTACATTTTTGATGGAGTATTTATAGCGAATTCTTTCGGTCAGCTGATGATCGTTCCGAACCAAATCGCGCATGGATTCTATCTGGCGGATGAACTCGGGCTTTTGCAACGTGAAGTTGCGTCGGCTTTCGGCATCGCCGGTGTTCAATATAGTACCGTCAGCAAAGACCATTCGGGCTGAATGAAGTACTTTGTCGCTATTGGCATGGGTACCGCAGTTCATGCCCGATGCATTGTTCATGACGATGCCACCTACCATGGCACTCTTGACCGAAGCCGGATCGGGCGAAAATTTGCGGCCGTAGGGCTTGAGTATTTCATTCACTCGCTGACCGATGATGCCCGGCTGCAAAGTAATTTGTGTGGCGTCGGGACTGACTGTGTATTTTTCCCAATGCTTTCCGGCAACAATCAATATGGAGTCGCTGATGGCCTGACCCGACAAACTGGTGCCTGCCGCCCGGAAAGTAACGGGAAGCAGGTGCTTGTTGGCGCACTTCAGCAGTTCGGACACTTCTTTTTCATTGTCGGAACGGATCACCACCTGAGGAATCAGGCGATAGAAACCGGCGTCTGTTCCCCAAGCTAGCCGACGGAGTTCATCGGTGTAGATTCTTTCTTGTGGGATGAATGTGGATATGTCTCCCAAGAAATCGATGTATTTCTTTGTAACACTCATTTATATAGATAGTATTGTTTGGACAGTTTGCGGAAGGCTTCAACATCTTTATACCAATAGTCACGTACGTCTTCCCAACGATTATTTTTACTGAAACGTTCTCTGATCTCTTTGCTTCCACTTACCTTGTCGAACATGTTGAACCGGCCTTTATCAGCTTGTTCAAAGACTTTGTGCTCCGGGTAAAGTGTGGCTATCTCTTGCATGACATAGAACTGTATGTCACTCAATGCGGCCTTTCGGAAGTTTGTAATGTGTACTTGTACTCCTTGCAGGTGTTCGCCTTTGCCAACGGAATAGAATGGCTTGAGGTGCATAGGCCTAAAGGTAACTCCGGGCAGGTTGAGCTGATTGAGGTTACCGGCCAGCTCGTCGGCTTTGATCCACGAGGCTGCAAACATTTGGAAAGGAATGGTGTAACCTACGCCGATTGACAGGTAGCCCAGCTCTCCCAATATGCCACTAACAGGATAGAATATAGCGGAATGAGGGTGGGGGATATGCGGTGAGGATGGAATCCATTGTAAACCGGTTTGCGAATAGTCCATATCGCGTTTCCATTTCTTCATTTTGACGATGTGTAGTTTGCATTGTTTGTTTAACATCTTCTCACCGTTCAACATCAGGGCCAGTTCTCCGCAGGTGAGACCGTAAAGGTATGGAATTTTAAATTGGCTGACAAAAGATATGTAATTATCTTCAACTAGATTACCTTCAATCTTTAATCCTCCTACCGGATTGGGTCTGTCGAGCACAACAAACTCAATGTTGTTTTCGGCAGCGGCTTCCATGGCCAGACCCATTGTGCTGATGTAAGTGAATGATCGGCAACCGATGTCTTGTATGTCGTACACCAATACATCAATGCCTTTTAACATGTCCGGGGTTGCTTTCCGGGTTTTACCGTAAAGAGAATATACGGGCAGACCGGTGGAAGCATCGGCGGAATTGTCGACTTTGTCACCGGCATGTACGTCTCCGCGTACACCGTGTTCAGGGCCGAAGAGGGCGACAAGTTGCACGTTGGGGGCTTCGTGCAAAATGTCGATGGTTGATTTCAGGTTGTTGTCAACACCTGTGGGGTTGGTGATGAGTCCTACCCGTTTTCCCTCAAGGCACTTGAATTTTTGCTCTTTCAAGACTTCAATGCCCGTTCGGATCTTTATCTTCTGAGCATGCGCACTGAGTGAAAGGAAGCAAAGCGTGTTAAGCAAAATAAGTTTGATCGTTTTCATTCTATATCGAATCGTTGGTTATTTTTCTATTTTTTGTTTTCGGCTTTCTTCTTTACCATAATCGGGATCAATCTTAATGAATGCGCAGACTGTGATGGTGGCAGCGCAACAAATCATGACCCATATAAAGAAGTTTTCGTATCCGATGTGATCTTGTAACCATCCGGCAGCCATTCCGGGCAACATCATTCCCAATGCCATAAAGGCTGTGCAAATGGCATAATGTGCCGTTTTGTGCTCTCCGTCCGAGTAGTAAATGAGGTAGAGCATATAGGCTGCGAAACCGAAGCCGTAGCCGAATTGTTCTATAAATACACAGATGTTGATTGTGAGCAGGTCTTGTGGCTGAACGTAACCGAGATACACAAACGTAACGCAGGTAAGTGAAATACTCCATGCCATAGGCCACAACCATTTTTGCAGTCCTCCTTTGGCGGCACAAATACCTCCTATAATACCTCCCAGCGTAAGACCAATGATTCCAATGGTACCGTAAACCAATCCCACTTCAGCAGTAGTAAGTCCCAGACCTCCCTTCTCAACAGGGTCTAGCAGGAACGGATTAATCAACTTAACAAGTTGTGCTTCGGGGAATCGATAAAACAACATGAAGAGGATGGCCACTCCGGCCTGTTTCTTCCGAAAAAAGGAAGCAAAGGTCTCTATAAATCCTTCCATGATGGAGCTCGCGTTGTTTTGGCCAACCACCGATTTATCTGAACCCGGCGCCGGAAGTATGTATTTATGGTAAAGAGAGAATGCCAAGAATAGCCCGGCCAAAATAAAGAAGGTAATGCTCCAGGCATATTTAATGTTTCCGCTCCATATTTCCAGTCCACCGGCCAGCATAATAAGTAGTCCTTGTCCTGCAATGGTAGCAATGCGGTAAAAGGTACTTCTTATTCCCACATACAAAGCCTGGTCTTTCACATTCAATGCCAACATATAGAAGCCGTCGGCTGCTATGTCATGCGTGGCAGAGCTGAATGCCACCAACCAAAAAACGGCTAATGTGATTCGAAAGAAATTAGGCATGGGTATGGTTAAGGCAATACCGGCCAAGCCGGCGCCCACAAGGAGCTGCATGGTAACTACCCACCAACGTTTGGTTTTAAGCAGGTCGATAAATGGACTCCAGAAGGGCTTGATGACCCAGGGCAGATAGAGCCAACTGGTATAAAGAGCAATGTCGGTATTTGATATGCCCAGTTTCTTATACATGATTACCGAGATAGTCATGACAGCTACATAGGGTAATCCTTGTGCGAAATATAATGTGGGAATCCATGCCCACGGTGATGTTTTACGATCTTTCATTCTCATTGGTTAATAGAGTTTGTCAATGCTGGCACCAATGTAGTAGTGCAGCAAGATATCATTGTATTTATATCCTTGTTCTCCCATAACAGCAGCACCGATTTGGCAGAGTCCTACGCCATGTCCCCAACCGGCACCTGTTAGTGTAAAAGAGGAGGGAACACCATCTTCAATATGGTTTTTGTCGACTACAAAGGCTGAACTGTATAAGTGTGACGTGGACAGGGTACGACGAATTTCCAGTTCTTTGCCAATGGTAAGAGTACGTTTGGTCCCTACGATCTTGAGTTTGGTAAGTCGTCCCGATGTACCGCGTTCCATGGGAATCAGGTCTAGTATCTGACCGTAATCTATGCCCGAACGTTTGGTTATCAGTTCGGATAATTCTTTTTGTTGGTAGGTTACCTTCCATCGGAAAAAGTCGGTTGTTTCCTGGTCGTAGTTATTAAGTACCTGTGACAGAACTTTTTTATCTGTGGTGTTACAGAAGGCTTCAGGGGAGGTGCGGATCCATTGTTCAGCTTCTGCTTCGATACGCAGGTCGGGTAACTCCTGAATGGTTTTACTATCTCGCTGCTTAACCAAATACGGATAGTTCACATCCTCCCAACAGTATTGAAATTCTTCGAAAGCTCCTCCGCAACATTTGGAGAAACGGGCATCGCATATTTTATCTCCGTATAACAATACTTGACCGCGAGTGGCCTGGATGGCTTGTTGCACGATTTCAGTCGACGCACGGGTAATCCCCTGATAACGCTGACAATGATCGTCGGCACACACATCAAAATTCGTATGATCTTCGCGGTCGTACCATCTGATGAGTTCATCGGCTGTTTCCGTAAAGGCAGAGTAGCTGCTTTGAGTCTCTGCAATTTCCTTGTTTTTCTGTATCTGGGCTAGCAACCAACTGCGTGAAATGACGGCATGAGCCTTCAATAACTCTAAAGAGGCGGTAGCGCTCATTTCAGAAGAGATGACGCTGGTGAGGTAGTCTTCAATTGAAATGACATTGATACCTGTGAGCTTTTTATTCTCGACAATCAGTTTGAAAGCGCCTAAGAAACGTTGATCTTCTTTTCGCTCCCAATGAAAGTTGATGCCAATGGTTACATCAATCAGGTCGAACGAGCACGCTTGTTCCTGTGCGGGTTCAAAGATGAGTTCGTTGTACAACCGCCCTTGCCAAAGAATCTGTTCTTCGTCATAGGTGGCTACTTGTCGTCCGGTAACATGGATACCGTTAATCACGTATTGACCGTTCAGAATAAACTCTATCTGTGGTTCGAACAGAATGCCGACTTGTACTTTGGGCTCTTTCATAAACGTTCTTTTATTAATTGTCTTACTTCGTGAAACTCTTCGTTGCTGAGGCTGACCTCTTTCATGATTTCTTTCACATTCTCTGCTGTGATCTTTATAAAATCTTTCTCAAGTGGAGTGATAAACACACCACCCATATCAACGGAAGCCGGACTAAGCAGGATGTTTTCCTCTCCTTCTGCAAAATAGCAGGCGGGACGATGCTTCTTTCGAGGGAATACACAGATAATCCATTTCCCGGCTTCGTACCAGGTTAAGATATTCATCATGGGTTCTTCTTCTCCTTCTGTCGAAGGCAAGGCATCATACACCGTTTCGAAAAGTGTGATAGCGTCCTCTCTTTGTGTACTTTCAATGACCAACGTGGCTCGGGAAGTGTCATTCAGGTAGGTTAATATAGCCTCCTTATAAGCAACGATGGTTCCTGCCTTCTTGAATTTCCATTCGGACTCCAAGGTTAGAAAGCCTTTGCTTCCAGCTTGGAAATGCATGTGATCAGGAGCTGATGCTCCGCATTTCGGCCCATTGTAGAAGAGTACATAATCATCTAGTTCTTTGGCCAGATCGAGCATATCACCTATGCGTCCGTTAATGCGTTGAGGCAGATGCCTGTCATCAGGAATAGTGAGGTGTTTCGGAAAAATGGGAAACGGGTTAACGAGAATGGTATAATGTTCTCCAAAAGATAGTCCCTCTTGTTGTGCCGGCAAATGCTCGCGGCAAAGAAAGCATTTTCTTTCTTTTATTGATTGAGGATCAATCTTTGCGCTCGACGAAACGATACGTGCCGGATTGAATTGTACCAAGTATTTCCAGCCATCTACATCAACCTGTTTGGTTTTGACCAAAGCTAAGGCTTTGTAGTTGTTAGCTGCAAGTTCCCAGTTGTTCAACTGCTTTCTGTATAAGTTTTCAACAGCTTCCTTCATGCTTATTTGTTTTTATTCAAGGCAATTCGTGCCTGCAATTCCCAAGTGCGAATTCTGTCTTTGTAGGTGTTATGGCCATTCATTTTCACGACATCGAGCGAAGCATCTGAATTGTCGTCCCAACGGCGGCAATAGTATAGCACATCATAGATACGACCTATCTGATAGTTTCGCGAAATATTCAATGCAGTAGCATAATCTTCCCCGTAACTGGTATTCGGAATCTTTATGTCGCGTAAAAGCGGAGTGTAAAAAGCACGTGGAGCTCCTAAACCATTGATGCGCATGGCATTGTTGCGTCCGTTATCGGGAGTCCACTCTTTGTGGTCAATAACACCGGGAGCAATCATATTCAAATTAAAATCGGTTATCATATAGGTACCCACTACCATGCCGCACTTCTGACTATAAAAGGCGTCAACCACTTTTTGTATGGTGTTCTCGTCTTTGTAAACGTCATCACTATCGAGTTGAATAGCGAACTTACCACATTTGGGATGGTGTGCACCCACATTCCAGCAACCGCCAATGCCTAGATCTTTACGCTCGGGAACAATATGAATTATACGTTCATCAGTGCTGTATTTATCTATTGCTTCGGTAGTACCGTCTGTTGAATGATTATCAATGATAATCACATTGTATTTGAATTTTGTTTTTTGATTCAGGGTGGATAGAATGGCATCTTCAATGGTGCGGATGCGATTTCTTACCGGGATGATAACGGAGGCCTCGTACTCAAAGTTACCATCATTGAATTCAATGTCTTTGAATTTGGGTGCCAAATAACCTCCAATTTCTTTGAGGTGCTCCGTACAAGCGTTTTCCATCTCAATTTGTACCCCTCTGTTTTTGGGGTCTACATAATCAAATATCTTTTCGCCACTCTTACGGGTGTCATTTTCTATTTCCGAATAGAGGTATTCGTTGATGTGCACCAACGTTTCTGTTTGTGATAATTTGAGACGCAAATCATAAAGTCCGGCAAACTGATAGTCGACTTTCATCTTTGATACTGCTTTTTTGAAAGCATCGGTTTTATATAAGAGTACGGAACCAAAGTTAAAGTCATCACGTAAACTACCGAATTGGTAGTCGATAACCGGATTGTTTGTCTTTGTCTCTCCTGAAACTTGATAATGATCAGCATAAACCATACCGGCATTCGCATCTGCTGATAAGCGTGTCATTCTTTCGAGTGCATGGAGACCAAACTCAAGCGTGGTGTATTTGGTATATAATAGTGTAAATGTTGCAGTTGATCGTGCAGCAATGGCATGCATAGCTGCACTCGAGTTAAGAGATGACACTACAATTGTTTCACAACCATTTACCTCTTCGTGAGTATCTTCGGTAGCCAACAGATATATTTTATTGATAAGGTCTGTTTCCAGTAATCCTTTTATGGTTTGTTGCACTTGTGTTACTCCCGAGAAGGGAATAAAGCAGTCGATTGTTGTTCTCATATTCTTTGTTTTATATTATTTATTATATTTTTCTTGCCACTCTAATAATCCGATCTCACCTCCGGAAGCTGTGAATAGAACCTGATTTCTGTTGAGGGGAACCAATGTATTGATCAATGAATTCCCAACTTTGTGTTTCCACAATACGTTACCTGAATAAGCATCCAGCCCAAACATGATTCCGCTTTTGGTGCTTCCGAAAACAACTTTGCCTTTCTCAACCGGCATAGAAGGGGCATGCTCGTATCCGAAGCCGACATTGGTTGCCCATATTGGTGTGGGGCGGTTACCTTGGGTTGAGTAGCATACAATGCTGTCGTTCATCGTTTTGCTGTAAATTCTCTTTTGGTCCTCGGATAGTCCAATTGTTTCTCTAACCATGGAGCGTTTGGTACGCCATATCGTTTCTCCTGTTTCTAAGTCAATGGCTGTCATGGCACGTTCCGGATCTGTTATAAAGACTTTGCCATCGGCTGCAACCGGCCATACTGCTGCTGGCGAAAAATGCATCCGCGTAAGTCCGCCGGTCCATTTCCAGACTTCTCTACCGGTTTGTTTATCAAGAGCATACAACGTATTGTCCCATGCTCCGAATATGACTTTGTGATCGGTAAGCAACGGACGAGTTTCAATATACCCTTTCACCTGGTTATATTCCCAGATAATTGTTCCGTTCTGTATATTGATGGCTCTGAACGTATGGTCACTAGCTCCTATATAAGCTATGTTGTTTTCAATGGCAACAGCTCCGAGCACCGGACTTGAGGCTTTTACTTTCCAACTCAGTTTGCCGTTACCCGCATTCACTCCGTAAATGTATTGGTCCGCTGAGCCAAATACAATTGTATTGTTGGCAACTGCGGGTGTTCCAACGATGCGACTGCCGGACTTGAACCGCCATCTCTTCTTACCGTTACGGACATTGTAGCATGTTAAATACCCCATGTCGTCTCCTACAAATATATTTTTCCCATCGTATGCAGGTGAACTGTAAATGCCAACGCCCGATTGAATGAGCCATACCTTCTTAACCTGGGGGGATTCGTTGTTTACCTTGAAGTCGGGATACTTTTGAGACGAACCTTTCTCTTGAAAATATTGCTTGCTTAGAGATAATGAGGCCCACTTCTTCATTGGCGAACCAATGTTGTGTTCGTATACTACTATGGAATCTTTGGTTATGTCATAAACTGAATAACCTCCTACCGCACTCTTAGCCCGAAGATTGGAACGATTTAGAATACCGGGTATACCATCATAAGACAAGAATTTATTGCTGTGATAATGTCCTCCCAATACAACGCGTATATTATAGGCTCTCACAGCATCGGTAACATCGAACCAATTATCTACATCTCCTTCCTGTAAGGGATAGTGTGTAACTAATATGACGGGCTTTTTCTTGCCGACTTTGCTTAACTCTTTTTTCAGCCATGTGATATCTTGCGGCGCAACATGGCCGTCGGCCATACGCATAAGCGGCCCGCTATTGAAACCCAGAAAGAGAAAACCTTTATGCTCAAATGTAAAACGTTCAGAGCCAAACAGCTGGCTGAAAGCTGTGACACCTGATTCACTCCATTTGGTTTCATGGTTGCCGGGGATAATGTAATACCTTATTTTTAATTGAGACAATAAATCATGAGCTATTTGCAGACTTTTACGATCTCCATTTTCAGAGATGTCACCCGTTACCAATACGAAATCAAGGTTAGGGGTTGCGTTAATCTGCTCAATTGAATTCTTTAGGTCTTCTGCTGCTGAAGTATTATCGGCAATGTGTGTATCGGTAATTAATGCAAAACGAAAGTCTTGCGCATTTAATTGTGGTAACTGACACAATAAAAAGAATAATATGTAATGTATCTTTTTCATCTGCACAATTTATTACTCGGTGGGACTATCAAGAAAAACTAGTACAGATTTCATCAGGGATTCACGTTCCGACTCACTGCGAAGTGATTCAAACGGGAAACCGGTTACAAAGGTTTTATACTTCCCTTTGTAAGCAATACCTGCACTGAGGTTGTTTTCGCTATATCTCAATATGGTAAAGGCCTCGTTAGTAGCTGGTTCAATGGCATCTGGTGATTCAACCACGTATGACTCTGCATTTAATTCGTTGTAATAAGTATACTGAATACCTAAAACAGAGTAGGGAGAGGTTACGGATTTCACCTTTCCTTCTATAGCAGCTTGCCCTGCCCTCCATTTGTATTTCAATACTTCGGTAGCAAAGTCCTTGTCGGTTTGATTAGCCATCGGATTATCCCATAAGTCTGAGCCAACGTAGGCACCCGATATAAATAGACTTCCTCCTTTTTGGCAATAATCAGTCAGAGCTCGCTGCATACTGGGAGTGAATGTTTTAAATTCCAATGCCATTGCACCTCTTCCCATTTTAGTTTGTTTCTCCTTGCCCAGAATTAAATCAACAAATGGGTAATCTTGTAACGACACGGACCCGTTTTCAATGACCTCGTCACTACAAGAAACAAAGGAATATCCGGCTTTCAGAATGGCTTTTCCGTGAATGGCTGGGTAGTCAAATGAGTTACCCGCTATCACTTTTGTTTCATAGTTGCTGTAGCTGTCACCAAATCCAGAGGCATCATCGTCCATCCATGGAATATTCCGACGAAACTCTTTCATGCTGCCAATGTAGCTTATGTCCGTTTTGTAAGGCACTCCATGATCTAACTGGTCTAGAAAACCGGCAATGCTATCTTGAGGAGCTACAAAATCGGCCGGTGCACTTATGCGGTCAAATCCATTGATGACTAAAACTGTACCTTTGGTTTGTATGGCTTTGCCCACGGAAAGGATTTCAGAGGGAAAGCTTTCTCCGCCTTTATTGACGGCTGTTACTTTATAACTGCAAATAACGCCCGAAGGGATGTTGGTTTGATAACTGTTTTTGTTAACAAGAATACCATTGTCGAAATCCCCTTCTCCTATTCGAGTGTATACGATGTATTGCTCGGCTTTGGCAGTGGGTTCAAGCGGATCATCAAGGGGTTGCCATGTTAACTCCACTTCTGTGTCTTTTGTAAAACGTGCACTCATGTGATCAACTGGTAAAGGTTGAACAACATAGTCTTGTTTATACTGATTGGCAAGGAACTGTAGCATTCCTTTGTATATAGCCCGGCTCACAGTAAACCTGAAACGCGGATCCAAACCGTATCTCATATCTGCAAAGTTTTGATGTGAAAGAAGTTCCAATAGCATGGTTGGAACTTTGGGTACCCTTGCTTCGTAATAAGATTGATTCCACATGCCGCGCCTTGTCCAGTTAGGCTCGTACAAGCGTCGGATGTCATTAACGATATGAGATTGGATTAAATCAGTTAAATCTCTTGATGCATACCGAGACGCGCCGTTAGCAAAGATCCCATCATTGGCAGCAGTTTGGAAAATACCCAATGTTCCTATAATAGAATCGTTTGGTGTTGTACCTGCGTCTGAATGAAATGCAAAAGCCATATCTACAGGGATATTTAGTCCTTTATCATTTGGGGCTGCTGCAGAACCTCCGGCCAAATAATTAACCCATAGCCCGCGTGATTTATAGTCATCCGTGTAATCGTTTTGCCCGTGGCTTTCTGAATAAATGCTGTCGGGAATACCGGCCCATTGCATCCAATATCTTGCAGCTTCAGTAAATCTGGGATAACCGCTTGTTTCGTAAGGATAATCTATTTGCGGTAATTTTGTGCTGACAGCAGGGGCATTGTCATCAGAGCTTTTCCTGTTTTCGGTGACTATTCCACACGGTGAAACTCTGCGGGCAATATTTCCATAGCCGCCTCCTATCTTAACCGCGTCAGCAGTAACGATGCGACCGGATTTCGATGATCTATTACTTAATACCACTTTCCCAGATGGGTTCTTGCCTTTATCAAAACTGAAATGTCCCAAGTATATCCAAGTACCGCCACCCATTGTTTGGTTCACCTTAAACCGCGAGACCCCACCCTTATGATATATCGTGTACAGTGCATCGTCTGTGCTGTTATCCACCGTTTGATAGGATACATATACAGCATACTTGCCGGTTTCAGGAATAGAAGGAATCCACTCTGCCAAGTTTTCCTTTCCTTTTTTGACGGTTTGGGTGAAACGGTAAGTCCCTTCTTTAAACGGATTTTCAAAGTCAACATAGTGATTACGGAAGTGAGCAAAACCTGGAGAACTTCCTGTTTGCCATTCTTTGTCTGTATTGATCTCACTATAAATTGACGTGTCACGGTTGTTATCATTGTCAATGATAACTTCGGCTACTTGTGTGTCTCTTTCACGAGGAACAAGTACATTGGCTCCTGCATTTTCGAGCATCGGTACTAAGTAAGGCAGAACATAGCTTTGTGTAAACAGATCTTCTACGGTTTGGAAAACCCTTGCCCGTTGCCATTCCCATCTTGAAAGTTTAGCCTCGTAATAGTAGCCGTGACTTTGCCACAAGGCAATGTGTCGGTTAACCAAACCTTTTGTGGGGGCAAAAGGATTTGATAACCTGGTAGTTAAAGGTTTGGTCGATTTATGGGTGAAGCTGATTGTACCCTTCTCTTTTCGACTTCTAAGAGCTGTGGGTATCAAGTCTTCAATTGCCTTTTTATCCGCGTATATTTTCACTTTACAGTTGCTAAAATCAGGCGTAAGAAGTGTACGTACCCTACTGTAGATCTCCAATACGTTATTTTCGCGGAAAGGAATATACGAACAGTTTGTATTGGCAAACAAGATTAACTCGTCCTTTTGCAATTTGGCAGAATCAATCGTTATCTTGCCGATGGATATCTCTTTGCGTGCAACTTCATTCAGGACAGTAGCTATTTGCACTCGAACTTCGGGGGAAAGTTCTTGTGCAATACTGCCCTGAATTGTTGCTAAAGCGAATATCGCCGAGAAAGAGATTTTTTTGATAAACATCATTGTGTTAAGTTTATAAATGGATCTTGCGATTTATTTATTTCTTCTCATTTACAGTCAGCAGGCATAACCCGATGAAGGTAAAAAATGCATTGAATATTAAGAGTTCATAACTGAATGCATAACCGTTAAACCAGACTTCCGAGTTCTTCTGTAGGATGAAACACAGTATAGGAGAGAGAATGGCTACAAGTGGAATGTATTTGTCGCGCACTTGTTTTTTGGTAAGCATGCCAAATGCAAATAATCCCAGAATAGGGCCGTATGTGTAGCTTGCCAAGATGTATACGGCGTCTATCACACTGGTATTATTAAGTATGTTGAATATGAAAATGACAATTCCCATAACAATAGCCATTCCAATGTGCACCCGCTTCCTTATGGTTACAACTTCTTGTTCACTTTTTCCTTTAGTTCCTAGAATGTCTACGGTGAAAGAAGTTGTTAAGGCCGTTAATGCAGAACCGGCTGCTGAATAGGCGGAAGATATGAGCCCTACTATAAAAAGGACTCCAACAATTACAGGGAAATACCCTCCCGTGGCAACCATAGGGAACAATTCATCACTTTTTGCTGGGTTTGTAATTCCGTTCTGCGCTGTAAATGTATACAAAAGAACACCCAACATGAGGAAGAGTAGAATAACGAAGAATTGCGAAATTCCACTAGTAATCATATTCTTCTGCGAATCTTTGAAGTTCTTGCAACTCAAATTTCGTTGCATCATATCTTGATCGAGCCCTGTCATAGCAATCATGGTGAAGACGCCTGCCAGGAATTGCTTAAAGAAATATCGTTTATCGTTTACGTCATCAAAGAAAAAGAAACGAGAAAAATCACTGTCAACGACGGTATTCACCATACCGGTAAAACTTAGATTCAAATCGGAAGCAATGTAATAGATGCACAAAACAACAGATACTACCAGACAGAAAGTCTTCAAAGAATCGGTCCATATCAATGATTTAACTCCACCTCGGAAAGTATATAGCCAAACCAGTGCCACTGTTGCGATAACGTTTAGAATAAAAGGTAGCTTTAATGGGTCGAATACCAGAAGTTGTAAAGTAAGACAAACCAAAAACAGTCTGACAGCTGCTCCTAGCATTTTGGATATAAAAAAGAACCACGCACCTGTTCTATACGAAGAAAGTCCAAACCTGTTTTCAAGATATTCGTAGATAGAGACCAAATTCATTTTGTAGAACAGTGGTATTAATAGAAAAGCAATGATGAACTGCCCGGCAACAAAGCCCAACACCATCTGCAGATATGAGAAGTTACTCGTTGCAACCATACCGGGTACCGATACAAAAGTTACGCCCGAGATACTCGAACCTATCATAGCAAAGGCTACAACATACCACGTTGATTTTCTATTTCCTACGAAGAAACCAGCGTTATCTGCCTTTCTACCGGCAATATATGATATTGTAAATAGGATAGCAAAATAGGCTGCAATGGTAATAAGGACTAGTACAGGACTCATAAATTGTTTTTTATAACTGTTATAATTAGTTGATTCGCTACTCCGTTATTTTATTCTGCATAGAGTAAATAAGGTTTGCGTTGTACTTTGAATTTCTCCACGTCATCTTTCCACATGGCCTTAATTTCATCAGCACTTTTCCCTTGGATAATCATTTTGCGTACGTAATCCGTTCCGATTAGTAACTCAAAGAAAGGCCTGAAGAAATGTTCTCCCATGTTGAGGTTTGTATAAGCGTCAATGACATAGCTCAAATCTACACCTTTTTCCCATATCTCTTTGTCTGAGAGCCCACTTAAATCTTTACCGTAGCATAGTTTATCTAATTGAGGTGGATTTTTTGCTCCAGGAACACTTTTGGGAGTAAAGGCATAGTCATAGCCTCTCATGTTGGGATGCCCGTATATCTGGAAAGGTAGAGATGTTCCTCTGCCCAGACTTACCGGAGTTGCTTCAAAATAACATGTAGAAGGATAGAGGTAGATGGCCTTCATGTTTGGTAAATTAGGTGATGGAGCAACGGGAAGCTGATACAAAGAGTGATGTGTATAGTTCTTGCATTTAATAACAGTAACATCACATTCCTTCGACGCTGGAAGCCATTTTTCTCCGTTGACCATAAGTGCTAGTTCACCTAACGTCATTCCGTGTACCACAGGAATAGGCAACCAGCCAACTCCCGATTTATATTTCATATCAAGTATAGGACCGTCAACATAATGCCCGTTGGGATTGGGACGATCAAGAATGATCATCTTGCGATTGTATTCGGCACAAGCATCCATGAGTTTTACCATAGAAATATAGTACGTATAGAAGCGTAACCCCACATCTTGTATATCGACTAGCAATACATCGAACTTACGCATGGATTCTTCGCTCGGTTTACCAGCTTTCCCATCATATAAAGAAAGAATAGGAACTCCGGTTTTACTGTCTACCGAACTGGAAACATGCTCTCCGGCATCTGCGTTTCCTCTGAAGCCATGCTCGGGGGAAAATATAGCAACCACATTTAGCTTATTCTCCAGTAATACATCAATAGTATGTTTGTTTCCAATCATTCCTGTATGATTTGAGAAAACTGCTATTTTCTTATTTTTAAGAATGGGAAAATATTCAGAGGTTTGTTCTGCTCCAACCGCAATACGGCTGTTATTTGTCTTTTGGGCATTTGTGCAAAGAGTTATGCAGAAAAGTAAGGATGTAATAACGGTTGCTTTCATTATTGTTTTGTAATTGACTAGCCCTAAAATAGGGCTAGTCAAATTTATGAATATAATATGATTAAACCATGTTTCGGGCAAATATTATTCCCATCCTTTTGTTTGGGTGAGCTTATAACCTTGAGATGTGTATAGGTCTATCTGGCTCTTGCCAACAGGAGACAAATAAACTCTATCAGTGAAATCATCTCTATCTTTTACTCCCTCAGGTAAGTAGAAACCTACCATATCAGCTGCATTACTGCCATTGAATTTTACGATGGAACCATCAGCTTTCATTACTTGTGTAATACCTTTTTTGGCTGTGGTAAGAAGAGATGGCATTTCTTTTGAAAGATCGACCCATATACCTTTTAAAATATCAGGTTTCACGCTTCCTTTCATATAATTGATTTTTTTCCATCTTTTCAAATCAAGTAAACGAGATGGTTCCATGAATAACTCCATTCGTCTTTCTCGGCGAATTTCCCAAATAAGCTGAGGCACATCTGCATCCCTAGATGGGTCATTAGGTAGAGCTGCTAAGCTCATCAATGCACTTTTCACTACCCCTTTGTTTATTGCTTCTTCATCTAAAGGTCTCTTTCGCAAAATATTAATTGATTTATCAATATCGGCTTGAGTTACGGCTGTCTCACCTAGGGTGCTAAGTTCCGCTTTCGCTTCTATCCAATTCAACAGAATTTCGCCAAGACGGATAACAGGTGCGTCATTAGTATTGGTATTGCTGTAATATTTAGCAGGTATCGGTGCTGTTAATTTAGGCCCCGTACGATCTACAAATTTAGAAGTAAACAATAAAGCAGCAGCAGAAACATTCAGTTTATCTAAAAATGACGCCTCAAAGCGCGGGTCACGAGTCTTTATCAAATTTGCTAAGTCGAACTTGTCAGCATTTTCGACTGTTGAATTTTGCCAGTCTTTTCCATCTTTACATATAAATGCTTTAACAACATCCAAATTGGCTGATTGATCTTGAGCTTCGTAACTGCAATTATAAGAGGCGATGCAGTGTGTTACAGATTGGGTTGCATCATAATGTCTGTATAAAATGCATTCTTTGTTACCGGCTAAGTTGTCAGAACCAAATAATGTATGCATGTCAGTCGCAATTTCATATTTACCTGAATTCATAATAATTTCAGAAGCTTCAACTGCAAAATCAAGGAACTTCTTTGCTCTTGTATTATCATTATTCTGGTATTTCTGCCAAGTTCCTTCAAATAGCATCCATCTGGAAATAAAACCGGCGGCAATGTTTTTGTTTAAACATTGATTTCCATCATTTTCACGAAGATTCTGAATTGCATATTTGAAATCATCGTAGACTTTATCCATGACTTCATTTCGTGGAGTCCGATCTTTGTACATAATATCTTTATCTCCAGTTGAAAATTCAGCTTCAAAATAAGGTACGTCGCCAAAAACACTAACTAAACGGCAGTAATCAAGAGCTTTAAAGAAGCGTGCTACTGCTGTCCAATGGTTCATTGACTCAGTAGAGAGTGTTCCTTTCATTCTAGTGTCTAATCGATTCAACATCATATTTGCCTTTCGTATCCATCCGAAATACCAGGTTGGTCCTGCGTATTGAGCCATCCAAGCAGGGGCACTGGTTGTGTTGCTACTGCTACCTCTTGAAGGCGGAACGCTGGTTTCAAATAATGATTGAACATTTTTAGATACTACATCATCACTGAACATGTATCCTTTGAAATGTGAGTAATCTAAAGTCCAACTAGAATTATATCCAACAAAGAACTGTGGATAGAATTCGTTAGCAAATAAACGTATGTTGTTTTCTTGTGTCCAGAATGATTGATCATCCGGATTATTTAACTGAGGACGGTCAAGAAAATCTTCGCAACTCGAAATAAAGAGTGTGGATAGCAAGATAAAGCAAGATGCTACTCTTCTTGTTATTATATTTGTTTTCATATTGTTTCTATTAAAAAGTTAGTTGTAAACCAAATGATACATTCTTGAACATAGGAGCACCTACCCCTGTTCTTCCCGAGTTGTAATTTGAATTATTAAACATAGAATATCCGCTTATCGCTTCTGGGTCAATAGGTAACCCTCTCAAATTGTCCCATGTAATGATGTTTTCCATTGATGCATAAACACGTGCTTTCGTCAGGAATACTTTTTTTATCAAAGAAGCGGGAAGTGAATAACCTAGCGTGATGTTCTTCAATCTTAGATATGACATATCTAAAAGGTAACGATCTTGTATATGAGTGTTGTTAGATGAAGTTGATCCACCTGCTACAGCTCCAACATTATAAGGCCTTGGATAATATGCATCTGTTCTATCTTCGCGCCAAAAATCTTTTGCAAATGTTTCAGCCATAGCGCCGTCTGATACGTTATAACCCGGTATAGCCAAAGAACCATCTCCCCATATAGAACGCTTACCAATACCTTGGAAGAATATAGAGAAATCGAATCCTTTATAATCACCACCTAAGCGGAAACCATATTGATAACGGGGGGTTGAGTTCCCGATTACAGTCATGTCGCCAGGGTCGTCTTCTGTCCCATTTCCGTTCGTGATTCGTTTATCGCCATTCAGATCTTTGTATTTCACATCGCCAGGACCAAATCTGAAATTAGCAGAATTTTGTACGAATGGTTGGTAAACAGGATTTTCTCCTTTTAGTTTATACATGGTTTTACCATCTACAACTATAGTGGCCAGGCTACCGTCAGTGTTGTATTCAAAATCATCTGCCTGATAAAGCCTTTCGGTTCTGTACCCCCAAATGTCACCATATCGTTTGCCCTTGTAATAAGCCGATTGATTGGTTATTGTTTTAGGTGATCCTACTGGATAGTCGGTAATGTAAGTTGTTGCATCTGAAATAGTAGCCATAGCGTTTATTCCGATACCGTTATTGAATCGGTGATTAAAATCTAAAGTAACCTCCCATCCTTTGGTTCTTAATTCTCCATAATTAGCAACAGGAGCAGATGTTCCGTATGTTTCAGGTAGTGTAACTCCGGGAGTAATCATGTTACGGGTATATCGCTGATACCAGTCAAATGTTAGCCCTAGCTTATCGTTGAAGAAGCGTGCGTCCAAGCCGAAATCTAACGTTTCGAAATCTTGCCATGTAATGTGACGGTCAACAGCAGACGGTGTTCCATAATAGATGAACTTGGTTGAACCGTCTAGCCATGTGGAGTTATTATATGACAGTGTAGGTACGTATAGAGATGATGATACAGATTGGTCACCAATAATACCCCAAGAACCTCTTAGTTTAAGTGAACTTAATACTGGTTTTGTCCATTGCATAAATGCTTCTTCGCTAGCACGCCAACCGGCTGAGAAAGATGGGAACCACCTCCATTTTAATTCATCTGGGAATTTAGAGGAACCATCATATCTTAAGTTCGCTTCGATAAGGTATTTTTGATTGTACGCGTAGTTAATTCGACCGAAGAAACCTTTTTGAGATTCCCAGTACGTCTTTCCACCTGAAGTTTGTGTTCCAGTTGCTAAATCAAACTGTGGATTAGTGAAATCCAATAACTCAGTTTTTTGCGCCCATTGGGTTACCGTTTTTGATTTAACTACATTTAAACCTGTCATAAACTTAAACAGGTGTTGATCTTGCAGGTTCAAATTATATGTAGTGTACACATTGTAAGTATGCTGCTGCATGTTCTCTGAAGAACGATAGATGTGATCAGGGTTAGCTCCTTTACCTGTGTACATAGAGTATGGAAGTTGATATGCTGTCATTCCGCCTGCCGTGCCTGCGGGAACTACTTGCCCATCTTGGTTAACATAAATCTGATTGCCATTTGCATCTTTTCTTAAAATGGGAGCAGACCAAGAATCTGCTGCTGAATATCGTGTACCAGGTTTGTTCTCTAGAAATTCGTTGTTTGCAAATGTATAGTCGGCTTCAAGAGTCCAGTCTTTAGTGAATGTTACAGTTGCTCCGATGTTAATATTTGTGTAATTGGTCCGTTGCGTGGCTGTGTTTGCTTGTGCAGCTTCAGACGCAGGACTTCTTACGATGTTTCCGTTTTCATCTGTTCCAAATGGTTGTAATGGACCCCATCTGTATAAGTACAACCAAGGGTCAGCGGTAGTGGAACTTGTAATATATGGATAACTTTTTGTTCTTTGCGAGAATAAGTAGCCAGTCCTTACAGTGATATATTTATTTAGTTCAGTGCTTAATTTCGCTGTTGCATTATAACGTTTGAAATCATCCTGCTTGGCTGATTTTATTAAACCCTGCTGGTCGAAATATCCAAGACCGATATTATAAGTCGTTTTTCCCGTAACTCCGTTAATGGATATGTTGTGAGTCTGTGTTGGAGTCCATTCTGCAATCATGTGATCATAGGCATTATAAAGACGAACTCCCATTTTGTCCGCTCCATCTAAGTACCAGTCTCTTCCATATACAATGGGGTCACTTGGCTTGATTGTGCTGCCATATTTCTCGTACCATGCTTTTGTTCTTTCATAGCTAGTCTTATCTAGTTTCCAGAATGCACCAGTTTTAGTTGAACCAACTCTCTCAATAGCTGCAATAGCATATTCCATGCCATTAATAGTAGCCATATCAATATCTTTAGCAACTTTCGCCCATGAAAAGTTATTAGAATATGAGATACTAACTCTATCGGTTTTAGTTCCCTTTTTAGTTGTTATAAGTATTACGCCTGCTGCTGCTTTAGATCCATATATAGAGGAAGATGCAGCATCTTTTAAAACACTTATAGATTCAATGTCGTCTGGGTTTACTAATGAAATACTTGGTATTTCAACGTTGTCGAGCAATATTAATGGAGTTGATTTGGCAGTTGAATTGATTGATGCTATTTGTCCGCGAATACGGATTACAGGATCCGAACCAACTTCGCCGCTTGGGACCGTGATTGATAAGCCAGGTACTGAACCTTGTAACCCACGACCAACATCGGCAATTGGTCGGCTATCCAATGTTTTGTTTACATCAACTGTTGCTACAGCGCCTGTTAAGTTCTTTCTCTGTTGTGATCCATAACCTACTACCACAACTTCGTCAAGAAGCTCAGTGTCTTCGGTTAATGTGATTTTTACGTTCTTAGAAGCTCTTATTTCTTGAGTCTTATAACCTATATAGGATATGACTAAGAGGCTGCCCGTTTTGCAACGAATAGTGAAATTTCCATCTATATCAGTAATGGTTCCGTTAGTTGTACCTTTTTCAAGTACACTGGCTCCAATAACAGGTTCGCCTTTAGCATCTACAATTTTTCCTTGTATTTGCTGTGCCTGTTGTTGTTCGCTTGATGTGTTAACTGTGCTTAAGGTCGTTGTTTCTGCAAAAGATTCGGTGTTACCTATCAGTAACACGAATGCTAAAGTCGTCAGGAGTTTGTATGATTTAACACTCCTTCTTTTTCGATCTTCGTTCATAAAAGATTGATTTTAATTGTTAGGTAACTTAAGGATGAATTCTCAGTTTTGAGTTGATAATAAGCTGATAGCCTGATTATCGGGGGTTTTTGTCTCATAGGCTTAAAAATTGAATATTATCTCTTAACGTTTATATATTATATAAGTTAGACTGTCTTTATATATTCGACAGGGGATCATTATCTCTGCTCGTTGGTTGTTTTAAGAGATCAATAGGTTGTTAACAAAGGCAGTGCACCATTAGGTTATGTCTTCTTTTGCAAATATAGAGATTGTTTTCAAGTTACGAACATTTATTTGCATTTATTTAGAATCAAATATTCTTTTTTGCACAGAACGCTTGTTTGTTAGCGTTTTGCTCTCTGCATTAACGAATATAAACGATTTTCTCGCTGCTTTATAAACAGCAAGGTTGCGATTTGACTATTTGATAGATTAAAACAACCTGTATTTTAAGAAAAGACTACCTGTTAAGAACGGAAAAACAGTTATTGCTTTTTGTTTCTTATACTTCTTCTATATTAAGCGCATGGAATTCTATCAATCCCGGCATGGGAGTTTCTTCAATAGTCTCAAGTGTTACCCCGAATTCTTCTGCTACATCTCTGAGTATATCAGCGTATGAGTAAGCTACAGAGCCTACAAATCGTATGGGGTAATTTTGGTAATCGTATTGGCATACGTTACGAACAAAGAAGTTGCGCAAATTGCCGGTTAGCATGTGGTAAACATAATCACTATCCAGATAATCAGCCAGAAAATAAGAAATGGTTGATAAGAAACGGTTGGGAAATGGACGGTTGTAAACGGACTCCATTACATCATTGGCAGAGATGCGAAACTTTTCATAGAAGTCGTTCACTAATTCCTTAGGTGCAATGCCTTTTAACGCGTCAGATAAAAACATTTTTCCGAGAACGGCGCCACTGCCTTCATCTCCCAATATGTAACCACCGGCTCTTACGTTTTTAATGATTATTTTGCCATCGTATAGGCAAGAGTTTGATCCTGTTCCGAGGATGCAAGCAATTCCGGCTTCGCATTGAAACAGTCCGCGCGCCGCTGCAAGTAAATCGCTTTCTACTTGTATTGGTGTTTTAAATTGGGCCACCAGAGAGGCTCCTACTATATTTTTCTTTTCATTGGTAGTGCATCCAGCACCATAGTAATATACTTGTTCCAGTTTCTTTTTAAAAAATAACTCAGGCAATCCTAAGCGGACACTCCTGCTAATTTCTCTTCTCGTTTGAAAATAAGGATTTAACCCTTCCGTGAAGACACGTTGAACAATGTGGCAGTCTTCAACTAATGCCCACTCTGTTCTAGTAGAACCACTTTCTGCAATAAGCTTCATTTTGTAGTTTTTTGTATTTCGATACAAATATATAGCTTTTTTTAATACTGTCCTTTTTAAACTGTATTTAATTATTGATTTACTGCTAAAAAGTATAAATCTATCGACTAATGGTCTTTTTGTACAGATTTAAGGTAAATAAAAAACTCCTATACTTCGCATGATAAGAAGTATAGGAGTTATTATATCAGAATTTGAAGCAAATTACTTAATATCGCCTTCTTTAATGAGGTATTCTGCTATCTGAACGGCATTAAGAGCTGCGCCTTTTTTGATTTGATCGCCTACAGCCCAGAATGTCAATCCGCAATCGTTAGTTAAATCTTTGCGGATACGGCCCACATAAACAGGATCTTTTCCGGCAATAAACAAAGGCATCGGATAATCCTTTTCAGCGGGGTTGTCTTGCAAGATAACTCCCTCTGCATTGGCAAACGCTTCGCGAGCTTCTTCTATCGAAATAGGACGTTCGGTTTCAATCCATATACTTTCCGAGTGTGCACGTAAAGCTGGTACACGTACGCAGGTTGCACTAACTTTTACATCGGAGTGCATAATTTTACGGGTCTCGTTAAACATCTTCATCTCTTCTTTTGTATATCCGTTTTCAGTGAAAACGTCAACTTGAGGAATGAGATTGAACGCCAGTTGATAAGCAAATTTTTCAACTGTAACGGGTTCGCCGGCCAGGAGCTGACGATATTGTTCGTATAGCTCGTCCATAGCAGCAGCGCCTGCACCGCTGGCAGCCTGATAAGTTGAAACATGAACGGTCTTTATGTGAGAAAGGTTTTCAATAGCCTTTAAAGCTACTACCATTTGAATGGTGGTACAGTTAGGGTTTGCAATGACACCTCTGGGGCGATCTTTAGCATCGGCTGCATTTACTTCGGGAACCACCAAAGGCACATCAGCATCCATACGGAAAGCACTTGAGTTGTCAATCATCACTGCGCCATACTTCGTGATGGTTTCGGCAAATTCCTTAGAGGTACCTGCACCGGCTGAAGTGAAAGCAATATCAACACCTTTAAAGTCATCGTTGTGTTGCAGAAGTTTGACCTCGATCTGTTTACCGCGGAAAGTATATGTGGTTCCCGCACTGCGTTTAGAACCGAATAAAACTAACTCGTCCAACGGGAAATTTCTTTCATCGAGCACACGAAGGAACTCTTGTCCTACAGCTCCGCTTACGCCAACAATAGCTACTTTCATTTTTTTCTTTTGTTTTATGTGAATAAATTATTCAAACCAGTCTGCCAACGAGACTGCTAATCGGTTGCAAATTTATAATAATTTGCTGTATATAAGCTATTAATTACTTGGGAATTATACAAAAACGGACTCTTTGTCTGATAAATTAGCATCAACTGGTAATCTACCGGTCATTCCGATTGACAATCTGGTATCTTTTTTGTTATTTTGCATAGGAATTTAAATAAATAACGATGGATTGGCTTAATCTCGATTTTCAGCTCCCTATCACGAACCCCACGTGGGTGTTCTTTTTGGTGTTAACCATCATTCTATTCGCCCCTATCTTGCTTAATCGTTTGCGTATACCTCATATTATAGGTATGATTTTGGCCGGAGTTGTTATCGGCGATTATGGATTTAACGTGCTGGAGCGAGATAGCAGTTTCGAGCTGTTTGGGAAAGTAGGCCTTTATTATATCATGTTCCTTGCCGGTTTGGAGATGGACATGGAAGACTTCAAGAAAAACCGTTTAAAAGGTCTGGTCTTTGGTATTTATACCTTTATTATTCCTATGGCATTGGGTATTTGGAGTGGCATGACTATATTGGGTTACAACATGACAACGGCCATTTTGCTGGCCAGTATGTATGCTTCACATACACTGATAGCTTATCCTATTGTGAGTCGATACGGCTTGGGCCGACTGCGCAGCGTAAGCATCACCATTGCCGGAACCGCCATTACCGTGACGTTGGCATTGATCATTCTGGCTGTTATTGCCGGTGGATACAGTGGTACGATTGACGGCTTCTTCTGGATGTGGCTTACGTTGAAAGTCATTGCCGTAGTTTTCCTGATTATTTATTTCTTTCCCCGTATTGGTCGCTGGTTTTTCAGGAAGTATGAAGACAACATCATGCAGTTTATCTTTGTACTTGCCATGGTTTTCCTCGGAGGAGGAATGCTTGAACTAGCCGGACTGGAAGGTATTCTTGGGGCCTTCATGGTAGGTCTCGTATTAAACCGTTTGATACCACACGTTTCGCCTCTGATGAATCGGCTCGAGTTTGTGGGTAACGCCTTGTTTATTCCCTATTTCCTGATTGGAGTCGGTATGATTATCAACGTGCGCTCTCTTTTTGCGCAAGGCGAAGCCTTGAAGGTAGCCGTAGTGATGACTATTGTTGCCACCTTGAGCAAATGGCTTGCTGCCTGGTTTACACAAAAAACCTTCCGAATGCACAAACATGAACGTGCTATGATTTTCGGACTCAGTAACGCTCAGGCGGCAGCAACCTTGGCAGCTGTGCTCATTGGAAATAAGATTGAGATATCACCGGGCGTTCCGTTACTGAATGATGATGTGCTCAATGGAACGGTCGTCATGATCCTGTTTACCTGCATTATTAGTTCGGTGGTAACCGAAAGAGCTTCCCGTCAGATAACGCTGGCGGACGATTTCATATTACCCGATGAGAAGACAAAAGAAGAAGAAAAAATACTGATACCTGTGTCGAACCCCGAAACCATTGAAGGTTTGATGGGCATGGCATTGCTTATGAAAGATCCTAAAAGAAACGACGGACTGGTAGCCTTGAACGTAATCAATGATAATAATGCATCCGAAAGCGTACTGGCCAGAGGCCGTAAATCATTGGAGCGCACCGCGATGGTGGCGGCAGCAGTAGATGTTAAAGTTGCTACAGCTACCCGTTTTGATCAGAGTACTGTTTCAGGTATCATACATGCGGTGAAGGAATACAATGCCACCGAAGTAGTCATTGGTTTGCACCGCAAGGCAACAATTGTCGATTCGTTCTTCGGTGCGCTTGCCGAGAACCTGCTCAAAGGAATGCACCGTCAGGTTATGATTGTGAAATGCCTTATGCCTGCCAACACGTTGAGGCGCATCATTGTTGCCGTTCCTGTAAAGGCTGAGTATGAAGCAGGCTTCTTGAAGTGGATAGACCGTTTGTGTCGCATGGGCGGACAACTGGGTTGCCGCATTCATTTCTTTGCGCATCCCGAAACGCTTCGTTACCTGGAATCTTATGTGAGGAAAAAACATAAGAACGTGCGTACGGAGTTTACCGCATTTCCCAATTGGGAAGACTTGTTGCTGCTTACCGGACAGGTTAACTACGACCATCTGTTGGTGATAGTCAGCGCGCGCCGCGGTTCCATCTCGTATTCGCCGTTGTTTGAGAAGCTGCCCATGCAGATTTCCAAGTATTTCAATAACAATAGTCTGCTGGTGCTATACCCCGACCAATACGGCGACCCGCAAGACACACTTTCGTTCTCAGATCTGGGGCATCACAACGAATCGCAGCATTACGAAGCAGTAGGCAGATGGTTCTATAAATGGTTCAAGAAAAGTTAATGTAACAAAAGCAAATCCGTATGATTCAACTCGAAGGAATAACAAAAAGTTTTGGTTCTCTGCAAGTGCTGAAGGGAATTGATTTGGAGATAAACAGTGGCGAAGTGGTGAGCATTGTAGGTCCCAGCGGAGCGGGTAAAACGACCCTTCTGCAAATTATGGGTACGCTCGATGATCCCGATGCAGGAACTGTTAGTATTGACGGTACCAATCTGAGCCGGATGAAACAGAAAGAACTTTCTGCTTTTAGAAACAAACACATTGGTTTTGTTTTCCAGTTTCACCAGTTGCTCCCTGAGTTCACAGCCATTGAAAACATCATGATACCGGCATTTATAGCGGGTGTGAGCAATCGCGAAGCGTTGACCCGTGCTTCGGAAATTCTCGATTTCATGGGGTTAAAGGAGCGTGCTTCTCATAAACCCAATGAATTATCGGGTGGAGAAAAGCAGCGGGTAGCAGTAGCCAGAGCACTGATCAACAATCCGGCTGTCATCTTGGCCGACGAACCCTCGGGTAGCCTGGATTCGCACAATAAAGAAGAACTGCACCAGTTGTTTTTTGATTTGCGTAACAAGTTCGGGCAAACGTTCGTCATTGTTACGCACGATGAAAGCTTGTCGAAGATAACCGACCGCACGGTGCACATGATCGACGGAATGATTCAGTATTGATTAGAAACAAACATAGTGCGAAATACGCTGTATGTCGTGCGGCGTAAATTCGTTGTAGAGCGACAATTGGTTTAAGTTACTGATTGCACCGTATCTGCTGCGGTGCTCCACAATCACTTTTGCCTGATAAAAGTTCAGGTAAGGGTGCGCTTTTAACCGTTCAACACTTGCTTTGTTGAGGTTGATGCGTTGTGTTTTGCTGGCATCTGCATAAAACCAGCCTCTCAGCTTCTCAACGTTTAACCTGATGTCATCCAGTTGGCACACATCGTAAAATCCGCCCAACTTTTGCCTGTAGCCAACAATCATGCGGGCAATGCTGCCTCCCACGCCGGGAATCTTCTTTAGTTCGGTTGTATCGGTGGTGTTTAAATCAATCGTAACCCCAGCCGCATATTTAAACGGCTTAACCGAATCACGTTTCAACGCCGTGTACAGAGAACTGTCTCTCTTTACGGCACGCTCTTCAACCGTTATATAAGGAAGCAATGACTGAAACTGTTGAGCAGTGAGGCCGTACACCCTTTTAAAGTCTTCGGGCTTGCGAAAGCGTCCTCCTTTTGAACGATAACGCATGATGTTGTGAGCCATCCAAGGGCGCAGCCCAAGCCTCACAAACCCGGCAGAGTCTGTCTTGTTGGGATCAAACGGAGCCAGATGTATTGGCGTTTGTTCAAAGGTGCGGTAACGCTTGTAGTCGTATTCTTTCTTCTTCCGTTGCAGAGAAGCCGCGAACTCAGCCTCTTCGTGTTGCAGTTCCTGTTTGGTTTTCTCCTGCTGCCGTGCCTCTTTCGGCCAAAAGTAAAGACCGCCCCCCACGCAGACGATACCTATTATCAGTATGATAATCCCCTGTTGTTCGTTTCGGGTGAAATAAAAATAATCCTTCCACATGATTAGCGCAGCAACCCAAGTTCATTGATGAAAATGAGTGATATGGCTATCGGCGCAATGAATTTCAAGATGAAGATAAAGACCTTGTAAAGAGGCATTCTCAAGGTTCCTTGGTTACTAACCTCTTCCCATACAATTTTCTTGTCGAGATACCAGCCGGTAAACAAAGAAATGAGTAGTCCGCCCAACGGAAGCATGATCTTAGCCGTTACAAAGTCGAACAAGTCGAACAATCCCAGTCCGAAGAGCGTGTATTCCTTTCCTACACCCAATGAAAGAGAACAGAAAATACCGAAGAAGATGCAACTGCCGGTTACAATCTTGGCTGCTTTGCCGCGGGTAAATTTAAACTCTTCGTGCAGATAAGCCGTAACCACTTCGTGCAGGGAGATGGTGGAAGTCAGCGCGGCTACGGCCAGCAGCACATAAAACATAACGGAGAAAACGTATGCCAGCACAGGGATATTACCAAAAGCCTGCTGAAACACATTGGGCAAGGTGATAAAGATCAAGCTGGGACCAGCGTCGGGCTTGATGCCTACGGAAAAGGCAGCCGGGAAAATGATGAATCCTGCCAGTACGGCAACAACCGTGTCAATGACTCCTACGCTGAAAGCTGTTTTGGTGAGGTTGGTATCCTTCCCGAAATAAGAGGCGTACGTGCAAAGGCAGCCCATGCCTAAACTGAGCGAGAAGAAAGCCTGCCCCATAGCACCCAGAAACACACTACCGTCTACCTTACTGAAATCAGGTTTCAACAAAAACTCAATACCACTCTGGGCACCGGGTAGCGTAACCGAGCAAACCACCAACACCAATATGATGATGAATAGCATCGGCATCATAATCTTCGATGATTTCTCGATGCCCTTTTCCACTCCCTTTACAATGATGAAGTGAGTAGCCAGCAAGAAAACAATGAGCCACAGCACCGGCTTCCACGGATTGGAAGAAAAACCTTGGAAGGAAGCGATGAAATCGGCCGAACTCTTTCCGGAGAAGCTGTTGGTGAGCGCTTCGGTGATGTACTCGAGCGTCCATCCGGCCACAACGGAATAATAGCTGAGGATGAGCAATCCCGCCAGAACTCCCATTCTGCCCACCCATCTCCAGTGGGTTTTCGGTGCCAGTATTTGATAAGCGGCAGCCGTGTTGGCGCGCGAATGCCGGCCGATGAGAAACTCGGAAATCATGATGGGAAGTCCCAGCAACAGAATACAGCCCAAGTATATAATGATAAAGGCCGCTCCACCGTGGTTGCCCGTTTCATAGGGGAAACGCCAAATGTTTCCCAGTCCGACGGCCGAGCCCGCAGAGGCCAATATAACACCCAGTTTGCTACCGAAGTTTGCTCTATCGTTTTTATTCATTTTGTAAGTATTATCTCGTAATTAGTACTAAACTGTTTTATTTCGGTGCAAATATAGAAAATGTTTCTTATTTTTGTGCCTCAACAGTTAATAGATTGAATAATGTTACGCTATATAAAAAGGTATCCGTTTTCGCTGCTTGTTATTTCTAGTGTTATCTACTTGTCGTTCTTCAGACCGCCTTCCACAGATTTGAATGAAATTCCTTACCTCGACAAAGTGGTGCATGTGTGCATGTACGCCGGCATGTCGGGCATGCTATGGCTTGAGTTTCTACGTAATCACCGGAAATTTCAGGCCCCGTTGTGGCACGCATGGGTAGGAGGCTTGTTGTGTCCTGTCTTATTCAGTGGTTGTGTGGAATTGCTGCAGGAGTATTGCACCACTTACCGCGGTGGCGACTGGCTCGATCTGTTGGCAAATGCAACAGGGGCTTTGCTGGGTTCCGTCTTCGTGTATCTGGTTATTCGTCCACGTATATGGAAAACAAATTGCCGGTGAACAAACTTCGTGTACACCCCCATGTACAGGGTCTGTACACCCGGGTGTACAATATCCCTACACCCGGGTGTACAAGGGTTATACACCCGGGTGTATAGAAACTTTTCAGGCGTTCATTTCAAACAATCGCTGCGTAGCAATGTAAACGCTACAAACCGTGTTGCCAGGTTGGTGCTATAAAGCATCTACCAACGTGCTCAGTTTGGTACCGTTGGAACCTTTAATGAGCACAGTGCATCCTTGGGGTTTCTCTTTTTGAAAAGCCTCCATCACTTCGGCGGCAGTGGGGTAGCAAGCATAATTGTTGCGTGTGGCGGCAAACTGTTGGCCCACCAATATAACAGAGTGGAAGGAGCAGCCGTCAATGAAATCTACTATCTTCTGATGTTCCTTTAAACTATCGGCTCCCAGTTCCAGCATATCTCCCAAGAGCAACACCTTGCAGTCGGCTTTCATGTTGCGGAAGTTCTCCAATGCTGCCATCATGCTGGTAGGGTTTGCGTTATATGCATCAATAATCAGCGTGTTATGGGCTGTCTGCTTCAACTGCGACCGGTTGTTTTGCGGTGTGTAGTCCGATAAAGCCTCGTTGATGCGTTGGGGCAGCACGTCAAAGAAAGTTCCGATGGTAACCGCAGCCAATGCGTTGGGAAAGTTATATTCGCCAATAAGTTGCGTGCGCACTTGCTGCATCTCACCGTCGGTTCCCTTTTTCCATTCGAAGCACAGATAAGGAGAGTTATCGGTTACATGCCCGTTCACAAACAAGTCGGCTTCCTCACCGTAAGGAATCAGTTGCAGGTTAGTAGCCATCTTCTTCAAATACGGATTGTCTTGGTGAATAAAGACCACCGAGTTTTCCTTTTCGCGTAAGAAGTCATACAACTCTCCCTTGGTTTTGATAACCCCTTCGAACGAGCCGAATCCTTCCAGATGTGCTTTGCCTACATTGGTAATAATGCCGTAATCGGGTTCGGCTATGTGGACCAACGCTTCTATTTCACCCGGGTGGTTGGCGCCCATCTCAATAACCGCTATTTCATGCTCGGGTTTCAGTTGAAGCAAGGTAAGAGGCACCCCGATGTGGTTGTTGAGATTTCCTTTGGTGTAGTGCACGTTGTATGTTGTTGATAGCACGGCAGCTATCAGTTCCTTGGTCGTTGTTTTCCCGTTGGTACCCGTAATGCCTATTACCTGTGTCTGTAATTGTTTGCGATGGTAATTGGCCAGCTGTTGCAAAGCATGCAGGCAGTTGTCGACCACCAGGTAACGCGGGTCGTTGGCCGGAGCAAACTCGGGTTCGTCAATCACCGCATAGGCGCTGCCCGTTGCCAATGCTTGAGCGGCAAAGGCGTTGCCGTTAAACGAATCGCCTTTTAAGGCAATGAATAAAGAGCCTGCGGGACAGTTTCTGCTGTCGGTCGTTACGCTGCTGCATTGCAGAAAGATACTATATAGAACTGATGTTTCCATTTTAACTGTATGTTTAAAGACGCAACAAATATACACGATATTCTTTTTGCCTGAACTTTTTTGGGGATGAAAACGAGTAAAAACAGAAGGATTCTTTGCCTGCCTACTGTTGCCCCATAGGCATTTGCTGCGATTGTTGCGTTTTTTATTGTATTTTAATTGCATCTTTAATGAAATAATGCCAGATAATTCTTTATTTTTGCAAGAACCAAACTTCAAATTTGTTCAAATGGAATCAACTTTCTCGAAATATATCAATGTAAACGGTCATTTGCTCGACTTGTCGGTACCCCGGGTCATGGGAATTCTCAACGTTACACCCGATTCTTTTTATGCAGGCAGTCGCCAGCAAACGGAGACGGATATCGCCACGCGTGCCCGGCAAATACTGGACGAAGGGGCGTGCATCATTGACATTGGCGCTTATTCTTCCAGACCCGACGCACAACACATCAGCGCGGCCGAGGAAATGAGTCGCCTGCGCACGGGGTTGGAGATTATCAGACGCAACCATCCCGATGCCATCATCTCTGTTGATACTTTCCGTGCCGATGTGGCCGAGATGTGTGTCACCGAATACGGCGTGGCCATTATCAATGACATAGCCGGTGGCGAGATGGATGACCAGATGTTTCAAACAGTGGCTCGACTCAACGTGCCTTACATTATGATGCACATGAAGGGTACGCCGCAGAACATGCAGAAGAACCCGCATTACGATAACCTGGTGAAGGAAGTCTTTCTTTACTTTGCCCGAAAGGTAGAGCAATTGCGTGCTATGGGGGTGAAAGATATGATTCTTGACCCGGGATTCGGTTTTGGCAAAACGGTGGATCATAATTACGAGCTGATGGCTTACCTGGCCGACTTCCGCATCTTTGAACTGCCGCTGTTGGTGGGTGTGTCACGCAAGTCGATGATTACCAAACTGCTGGGCATCACGGCGGATGAGGCGCTGAACGGCACCACGGTGCTTCATGCTGTTTCGCTCATGAAAGGGGCCGACATCCTGCGGGTGCACGATGTGAAGGCTGCCGTCGAAGCCGTGAAACTGGTTACCAAAGTACAGAGCTATGAATAACATAAAATAACGGATGCATGTTTTTTGAGTTTGGAATAAAAGATTTTATAGACATACTGCTTGTTGCTTTCTTGCTGTATTACACATACAAGCTGATGAAGGCTTCGGGTTCCATCAATATTTTCACCGGTATTCTGGTGTTTATTCTTATTTGGCTGGTGGTGTCTCAGGTATTGGAGATGCGTTTGCTCGGATCTATATTCGACAAGCTGGTCAGCGTAGGCGTGCTGGCGCTCATTGTTCTTTTTCAGGATGAGATACGCCGCTTTCTGCTTACTCTGGGGTCGCACCAAAGGGCTAGCGGACTGGTACGTTTTCTCACCGGCAACAAGAAAGAATCTTTGGAACATGAAGATATTATGCCCATCGTTATGGCTTGCATCAGTATGAGCAAGCAGCGGGTGGGGGCACTCATTGTCATGGAACACAACCTGCCGCTCGATGAGGTATTGCAATCGGGCGAGGTGATCAATGCGGATGTCAACCAGCGATTGCTGGAGAACATATTCTTTAAGAACAGTCCGCTGCACGATGGTGCGGTGGTTATCGGTAAGGGAAGAATCCGGGCAGCCGGATGCATTCTACCTGTGTCGCACAACCTCGATATTCCTAAGGAACTGGGGTTACGCCATCGGGCTGCCATGGGAATTTCTCAACAATCGGATGCACACGCCATCATTGTGTCCGAAGAAACAGGAACCATCTCGGTGGCTTACAGAGGGCAGTTCTACCTTCGCCTCAGTGCGGAAGAGCTTGAGAGCTTGCTCACAAAAGACGAGTGACAGTAAACTAAAATAGTTCATTAACAGTAACCTACGCGTTATGGATAGACGTAACTTTTTAAAAACAGGAGGCATGGTGGTGCTGGGCTCTATGGCCGCTTCATCTGTTCTACGTGCCGAAAGTCTGAAAGGTGCTCACGATGCATCGGGTATCTCTTCTGCCCTGAATCATTTCGGTGTTTCGCAGGAAGATATGAAAAAGGTGCTCGCCGCAGCTCTAGAGAAAGGTGGCGATTATGCCGACCTTTTCTTTGAACATACCTTTAATAATTATGTAGGGTTGCAAGACGGTGCTGTGAACCGCTGCAATTCGAACATTGATTTTGGAGTGGGAATCAGGGTGCTTGCCGGCGACCAAACCGGTTATGCTTATGTGGAGAATGTAACTCTTAAAGAGATGCTCAATGCTGCCCGTACGGCGGCTCGCATCGCTACAGGCGGAAAGGCTACGTTGCCTGTGGCGCTGACCGATAAACCCATCAAGACAAACTATTATTCGGTTAAGATGCCTTGGGAAGAGGTGATTCTGAAAAATAAAATGCCTTACCTGCAACGACTCAACGACCGTATATTTGCACTCGACAAAAGGGTGCACAAGGTTTCGGCTTCGCTTACGGATACCACATCGCACATTCTTTTCTGCAATCCCGAGGGAGTGATGTATTATGATTACCGTCCCATGGTTACGCTGGGTGCTGTTTGTATCATGGAGGAAAACGGCAAGGTGGAGAACGGTTATGCGGCCAGAGCTTACCGCATGGGCTTTGAGTTCCTGAACGATGACGTTGTGGAACTGCTGGCACAGGAGGCTGTAGCTAAAACATCCATTCTTTTCCAGGCAGTGAAGCCTAAAGGGGGCGAAATGCCGGTGGTAATGGGTGCCGGTGGTTCAGGCATTTTGTTGCACGAGGCTATCGGTCATGCTTTTGAGGCCGACTTCAACCGTAAGAATGTCTCTATCTTCTCTGATCAGTTGAACAAGAAAATATGCAATGAACACATCAGTGTGATTGACGACGGTACCATTCCTTTCAACCGCGGGTCAGTGAATATGGATGATGAAGGGGCTGCCGGACAAAAAACGTATATCGTGAAGGAGGGTGTGCTCAACAGTTACCTGCACGACCGCATCAGTGCCAAGCATTACGGCATTCCGTCAACGGGCAACGGCCGCAGGGAATCGTTCCGCTGCATGCCTATGCCGCGCATGCGTGCCACGTATATGGATCCGGGCAACGTGAAAGAGGAAGATATTATTGCTTCGGTTAAGAAGGGAATCTTTGTCGATCAGTTTACCCTTAATTCCGCAATTTAGTTAAATGTTATGTTTTATAAGCTCCTGAGCAACAAAAAGTTGCCCAGGATTTTGTCATGTCATTTTTTTCACTTATCTTAGTGTTTCAAATCCAAAGA
>Ga0116183_1000101_pt1 | contig 90994 bp, 64 predicted proteins | sample AD_UKC078_MetaG_FD_89753 | JGI IMG/M metagenome (GOLD analysis project Ga0116183, IMG submission 89753) | Active sludge microbial communities of municipal wastewater-treating anaerobic digesters from USA - AD_UKC078_MetaG | ecosystem: Engineered > Bioreactor > Anaerobic > Digestate | place: USA...
AATGCGTGGTGCCATGCCTAATGAAGAATCTGTCCTTGTTCTTATGGGCAAGACAGCAATGGATAAAACCTCCTATCAAAGATGTTTACCCAGAATTGATTTGGATCAAAAATTGTTTCCTCCTGTGACCGTTACGGCTTTCGGACAGCTAAGCGACCAGCAGGTCATTAACGAAGTACGTCGCTTGCAGGCCAGCGGAGCTTCGCAGCAACAGATCCTGATGGAATTGGCAGCTAAGGGTGTGACGCGGGAACAGGCTGAACGCATCTATATCGATTACCAGCTACAAGGCGCTACACAGGCCGGAACGATAATGAATACGGAAAGCCGTACCAGGGATGCTTCTTACGAGGGACCCGACGAAGTAGTGGCTGTTCACGAAACCCCTGTTCGCCATCCCGGGACGGTCTTTGGACGCGACCTGTTCTCTTCCAAAAACCTGACGTTTCAACCTTCCCTGAATATGCCTACGCCTGAGAATTACGAACTGGGATCGGGGGATGAATTGATCATAGACATTTGGGGAAACAGCGAACTGACCGTGCACCAGACCATCAGCCCTGACGGTTACATCATTGTGCCCAACATTGGGCCAATTTACCTGCAGGGAATGGATATTAAGGAGGCAAGCGCTAAGATCAAAACAGCTTTTGGACGGATCTATTCCGACCTTCGCTCAGCAACTCCTCGGACCTTCATTAAAACTTCTGTGGGCAATATTCGCAGCATTAAGGTCAACATCATGGGTGAGGTTGTATTGCCGGGCACCTATATGCTCAGCTCCTTTGCTTCGGTATTCCATGCTTTGTATGCTGCCGGGGGAGTGAATGAGATTGGGAGCATGAGGGATGTAAAAGTCTATCGTAGCGGAAAACAGGAGGTACGTATAGATGTGTACGATTACCTGCTGCGCGGTGATAGTAGCGGGGATATTATCCTGAAAGAAAACGACATTGTAAAAGTGGAACCCTATAGCAAACGGGTTCAGATAGAAGGACAAGTCAAGCGTCCCATGATCTATGAAATGAAGCCGGACGAGACCCTCGCACAGCTTATTGAATATGCTGGAGGGTTTGAAAGCGATGCCTACAAAAAGAATGTGCAATTGACACGATTGGGCACTATCGAACGGAAGATGTTCACAATAGAAATGACCGATTACGGGTCGTTTGTCATGCAGGACGGAGATTCAGTGAGTGTAGGTGGAATCCTGGACCGTTACGAGAACCAGGTGACAATTTCGGGAGCCGTCTTCCGTCCGGGAACATATGCCATTGACGAGCGTGTACAAACACTTCGGGACTTGATTGACGTTGCCGAAGGACCACGTGAAGACGCCTTCCTGGGTCGTGCCATCCTGAACCGCCAGAATCAGGATCTGTCAAGGACCGTAGAATCGGTGGATCTGGGCAAGTTGCTTTCCGGGGACTTTGCTGACATACCTCTAAGGAGAAACGATGAGTTTTATATCATGTCGGAAGACTCTCTGCGGCAAGAATATATTGTAACCCTTGAGGGAGAGGTGATGAATCCCGGGGAGTATCCTTATGCCGACAATATGAGCATAGAGGACCTGATCATCACGGGAGGCGGTTTGAGGGAATCGGCATCTCATGTAAGGATAGATGTTGCCCGTCGCCATCGCAATGTATTGAGTAGAAAAGATTCTACCATCCTGGGTGAGATATATACCTTATCCATTGAGAACGGATTGGTAATATCGGGTGATAAGGACTTCGTTTTGAATCCGTTCGATATTGTAACTGTCCGTCGATCTCCAGGTTACAAAGAACAGGAACGGGTAACCTTGCAGGGGGAAGTGGTTTTTCCCGGGAACTATTCTAAACATGACAAAAATGAACGCTTATCTTCTCTCATAAAAAGGGCCGGAGGGCTTACTCCGAGTGCTTATCCCAAAGGAGCCACGTTAATGCGTCAAATGAGCCAAGCAGAACGAACTAGGATGGAAGCGGCCTTGCGGCTGGATATGAAACAATCAAAGGATTCTCTTGTTATTGATAGTGTAGATCTTGCTCGATCCTCATACTTTATAGGCATAGATCTGGAAAAGATCATGAAAAATCCCGGACGGGACGAAGATATTATATTGTATGAAGGAGATGTGCTTCATGTTCCTATAATGAACAACGTTGTAAAAATTTCAGGTGGAGTGATGAGTCCCAATGCTATGGCCTATAGAGAGAACATGACGGTACAAGATTATATTGACAATGCGGGAGGTTTTATAAAAAGGGCTTGGCGCAATAAAGTATATGTGGTTTATATGAACAACACCATATCCAAAGGGCGCAGTTCCAAAATAGAACCCGGATGCGAGATCATAGTGCCGATAAAACCCGAAAGGACCGGAGTTTCTTTGGGTGATGTGATTGGAGCGACTACTTCTGCTCTGTCGCTTGTTTCGATGACTGTTATTATTTTGTTGAATATTTCGCGCATGAGCCCACAAAAGTAATTAAAAACGCATGGAAGAGAAAATACAGAAACAGCAACCTTTGGAAGAAGAATCCATAGACCTGATAGAGATCTTACAGAAACTCTGGGTTAAACGCAAATTTATATTCATTGTGACAGGTGTTGCCATAGCACTGGGTTTGGTGCTGGCATTGCTTACCCCCAATCAATATACTGCCAGCTGTACGCTGGTGCCACAGACCGGTGAAAAACGTACTGGGGGAGGCCTGAGTGGTTTGGCTGCCATGGCTGGGATTAGTTTGGGAGATATGACTTCAGGCGAGGTGCTTTCCCCAAATGTATATCCGAACATTATCAAAAACATATCATTCCAAAAGGAATTGTTATATGCTCGGTACACGTTACCGGATTTCCCATCCCCCATCACGTATTACGACTACATCACCGACAAACAATATCGGAAATTTAACCTACCCGCTAGCATAAAGAAATATACCATAGGATTGCCAGGAGTGATCATTGGAGCTATCAGGGGAAAGCCGGAAGATACTCCCGGAATTGGCACAACGGTTGACAGTATTCCCAGATTAACCTACAAAGAACAGAAAGTGTTGGAAAATCTGTATAAATCGTTTTCTTTGAACTTGAACCAAAAGGAAGGATATGTGCAGTTGTCCACAACAATGCATGATCCTCACCTGGCAGCTCAGATCACTCTGAAAGCACAACAATTGTTACAGCAATACCTGACCGAATTTAAATTGCAAAAGGTCCGTTCCAACTTAGAATTTGTGGAAAGTAGTTACCAAGAAGCAAAAGCCAACTTTGAAGCAAAACAGGAAGAACTGGCCCGCTTCCGCGATGCCAACGTTAATTTAACCTCTGCTATGGCCCGTACCCGGGAAGAAAAATTACAATCTGAATACACCCTATTACTGGGCGTTTACACAGAACTGGCCAAACAGAAAGAACAGGCTAAAATTGCCGTTACCGAAACTACTCCCATCCTGACCGTTATAGAACCCGTGGTCGTCCCGGTTGAAAAATCTAAACCATCCCGTGCCAAAATGTTATTCGTCTATACTTTTTTAGGACTGATTATTGGAGTGGGATGGGTTTTAGGAGTGCCGTATTTGAAGGAAACTATGAGAAAAGTGAAGAAAACTGACTAGTTAGTTATATATTTTAAAAATATAAGTTTTGATTGCTCATTTTTGCAATTAGTTTGTTAATGTCTATAATAATTAATTATTGTAGATTAATCATAAATTATTAGCAGTATTTCAACGAGTGTGTCCGGTTTTCTTCAGATGGCTAATTTTTTGTAGAAAACAACTTTTGCCCCAAACACATAAATTAAAAAATATTCACTGTCGGATTAAGTTTGCATTATTACAAGTGAATCAAAATACGATACAGATATATTGACTAAAGAAGGAAATGTAAATGGTGCTATAAGGCGGGTCGCAGCTTTAGATGTTTCTCCTGCAAACAGTTGGCCAAACACTCCTGGAACAAGAGTCTATTTACTGGCAAAAAGTATAACTGGGATCAAGTAGAAATTTTAAATATACAATTATGAGATTCTTTATTGACACAGCTAATCTTTCTCAGATAGAGGAGGCGCGGGATCTGGGTATCCTGGACGGAGTAACAACCAATCCGTCCCTGATGGCCCGGGAGAATATCTGCGGACATGCGAACGTCTTGGTACATTACCGTCGCATTTGCGAATTGGTAGATGGTGATGTGAGTGCCGAAGTACTCTCTACCGACTTGGACGGTATGCTTGCCGAAGCAACAGAGCTGGCGGCCATTCACAAGAACATTGTGGTGAAGATCCCCTGTACCGTGGAAGGGATCAAGGCCATAAAGGCTCTTTCGGCAAGGAATATTCCCACGAACTGCACATTGATCTTCACGGCAGGACAAGCCGTATTGGCAGCTAAAGCCGGTGCTAGATATGTTTCACCCTTTGTGGGGAGGTTAGATGATATTTCCGAGGATGGGGTGGCCTTGGTCGCACAGATTGTGCGTATCTTCACCTGGTACAACTACCCCACGCAGGTGCTGGCTGCATCTATCCGCCATACAAGGCATATCATTGACTGCATAGAGGTCGGTGCCCACGTAGTTACCTGCCCTCTGAAACCCATCATGGGCCTGCTGGATCATCCCCTGACCGAAAAAGGATTGGCCAAGTTTATAGAAGATGCCCGGAAGATGATTTGATATCTAAGGCAGCCTGGTCGTGTTTTATGTTGAGTGAGGCCGGACTTCCCGGTAAAAACTGCAAAAGCTCCCAAACGGGGGCTTTTTTTGTAAATCACACATTCCTTAATACTCCCAATTTTTCAACCACCGACATCGAAGAAAGAAATATATTTAGAAAATTTAAACAATGGAGAGCGTTATTTAGGTTTTTGAGCAAAAACTTAAATAAGCCAGTAGTTCAACACATAATAATTTAAGCATTATCCATTAAATCCTGTAATCCAATTTCTCGTATAGTCTTCAAGATTAAGTAATTCTATCCTTTTACTTTTCTTTTTGAGCAATTGTTTGATACAATACTGATTCACCAGCTTTTGCTCAAAGTATGGCTCTAGCACCCACCATACCGGTATCCAGAAATGCTGGTGCTTTCCATGAATACTTTACCTGCTTGGTGTTCAGAAAGTATTGTAAATAACTGATTTGGTCGCTAGTGAGAACTCCGAATTCTTCTTGATAAACGACACCTTCGTCATCTATGAAGCACTCAAAACACTATCTTTGTGCTACTACATCAAGACTGCATACTTGTCTTATAGCATGTTAAATTATTTGAGGATTTGACCTTGTGAAACTTATTCGTGCGGTAGGTAGTGATGCCATATTAGCTTTTGTTTATAAAGATAATATCTAGTCTTGTTTTTTTATTTAACGGACGTAAAGTTACCGGATTTTATATAAGTTTGAAAAATGAACGAAAATCATTTATTATTATCATGAGGACCACAATATTTTACGCCTCAAAATATGGTACGACCGCAAGGATCGCCAAAGAAATTGCTGACCTGATTTCCATACATGATCAGGTGCAGTTACTGAACATTGACGATCCCAGCCAGGTCATTATTCCCGACTTATATACACCTGAACGCTTTGTCCTGGGTGTTCCCATCTACGCCGGCAAACCCATCCTTTCCATGAAAAAATTTTGTGAGGCCTACACATTCAAATTGGAAGAAAAACCGCTCTACCTCTTTGTTTGTGGCATGGAACCTTCCTTGGAAAGGCAACAGATCGAGATCGAGGCGGCCTTTTCACAGCGCCTGCGCAATGCTGCCCAGGAATTGGCATATTTGGGCGGAGCCTTTCTCTGGGAAAGAATGAATTTCGTGGAACGGTTTATCATCAAACATAAAACCGGTAGAAAAGGTGATATGGAAAATATCCGTCACCGGGCCATTAAGCGATTTGCCCAGAGAATAATAGATGATATTCTCAAAGAAAATCAGCTTGCGGAGGTAGAGAGCGTCGGCCCGTAAAATGACTTTTTTATATGGCTCAGAAACCGGGAAAATTACTGTAAAATCTAAAAACGAAATCAAATTACTTACCGCTAAGGAGAAGATAACGATACAATAAAATCCGTATCTTTGTTTCATGAACCTCAAACTACCTGAAGAATTAAATCAGATACTCTCATTCGCACGTGAAGAGGCTATGCGTTTGGGAAGTTACACCATAACAGGCGACCATATATTTTTGGGAATAATCCGTCACAAGGATAATCAGGCCAGCGAAATTCTCACCATGCTGGATCTGTTGCTCTGGCAAATGAAGAACCTGATAGAAAGCAAGGAAATGGGCCGCACCATGATTCCCCCGGATCAGGCAGACAAGCTTTCCCTTTCCGAACATGCTGAAAAATGCCTCAAAGCCATGTATCTGGAAGCCAGCAAACTGGGACAGACCACACCCAATTCGCTCCACCTGCTGCTGGCTATGCTGGCTATGGATAATGGTATAGGCGTTTACTGGCTCCGTACCAAAGGCGTGACCGACCAGACCCTGCGTGCCTATCTAAAGGGCGAATATCCGCTGGTGGTCAAAGGATCCCAGAAGCGCCGTACCGCCCAGCGCCGTGAAGCGATCAAGAATATGGAAGAAGAACAGGGTGGGCTGTATAAGGCAGTCAAAAAGAACAACAGTAAGGAAGCTCCTGTCAAGGATACCTCCCGTACACCCATGCTTGATATGTACGCATTGGATCTGACGGAAGAAGCCCGTTCCGGGCAACTTGACCCGGTTGTCTGCCGGGACAAGGAAATTGACCGCCTGGCACAGATCCTGGGTCGTCGCAAGAAGAACAACCCGGTTTTGATAGGAGAACCCGGGGTGGGGAAGTCAGCCATTGTGGAAGGTCTGGCCCTGAGGATTGCCCGCCGCAAAGGCTCACCCACGTTGCAGGGTAAAAAGATCCTTTCGCTAGACATCGGTTCGGTTGTGGCCGGCACCAAATACCGCGGCCAGTTTGAGGAACGAATGAAAACCCTCCTTGCCGAAATTCGTAAGAACCCCAATATTATCCTGTTCATTGACGAGATCCACACCCTGATTGGGGCAGGTGCTACGGGTGGGGGCGGCGGCTCGCTTGATGCCGCCAACATGCTGAAGCCGGCCCTGGCCAGGGGTGAGATCCAGTGCATTGGGGCAAGTACGATGGATGAATACCGTGAGTACATTGAAAAAGACGGAGCGTTGGAACGCCGTTTCCAGAAAGTCATTGTGGATCCTACAAAATATGACGACACCCTGGAGATTCTGAGCAGTATCCGTCCCAAATACGAAGAACACCATATGGTTAGCTACACGCCACAGGCACTTGAGGCCTGTGTGCGACTTTCCCAGCGCTATATCACCGACCGCTGTCTGCCTGACAAAGCTATTGATGTAATGGATGAGGCAGGTTCGCACGTACACATAGCCCATCTTCAGCTGCCCAAGGAACTGATGGTCATGGAAGAGGAAATAGACTCCATCATGATGCAGAAACGCGAGGCGGTGTACAATAAGGATTACAGGAAAGCCGCAACCCTGCGTGAACGTGAAAGGGAACTGGAAGAAGCACTTCGCATTGCCCGTGACAAGTGGTACGAAGAACAGAAGAACAACAAGAAGGAAGTCAATGCAGATACGGTGGCCGAAGTCGTATCCATGATTACATCTGTCCCCGTAAGCCGCATATCCGAATCGGAAACCCAAAGGTTGCTGAACATGGCCGAGATGCTCAAGAAGAAGCTTATTGGTCAGGATGATGCCATAGACGCGATGGTCCGTGCCATCCATCGCAACCGTGCCGGACTGAAAGATCCCAATAAGCCCATTGGTACATTTATTTTCCTTGGTCCCACGGGGGTTGGGAAAACTCATTTGGCCAAACTGTTGGCTGAATACATGTTCGATTCGTCCGACAACCTGGTACGGATTGACATGAGCGAATACATGGAAAAATATGCGGTCAGCCGCCTGATCGGGGCGCCTCCGGGCTATGTGGGCTATGATGAAGGAGGACAGTTGACCGAACGGATCCGCCGGAAGCCCTACACGGTGGTACTGCTGGATGAGATAGAAAAGGCGCATCCGGATATTTTTAACCTGCTGTTGCAGGTATTTGACGAGGGACGCCTGACCGACAGCAACGGTCGCCATGTAGATTTCCGCAATACCATTTTGATCATGACTTCCAACATTGGGAGTCGTGAATTGAAGGAATTCGGTGCCGGGGTTGGATTTGCAACCATCACTTCAGGAGCTGCCGAAGCTGCCGACATCCGCCGCCGGCAGATCATAGAAAAGGCCCTGGGCAAGATGTTTACGCCTGAGTTCCTCAACCGAGTGGACGAACAGATTGTGTTCAACGCCCTGGATAAGGGTCACATACGCAAGATCATAGAAATTGAACTGGCCGACCTCTACAAACGCATCGAGCAGGCAGGCTATAAAGTGGATATCTCCAAAAAGGCCAAAGACTTTGTCACCACACAGGGATTTGATCCTAAGTACGGGGCCCGTCCGCTGAAGCGGGCTATTCAGAGATACCTGGAAGATCCCCTGTCCGAAGCGATCATCCGTCTTGAAATGGCACCCGGTTCTGTTATTCATGTGGATCTTAATCCGGAAGGTAGTGATACCGTTGTCAATTAACGGAATTATTCGTACTTTTAAGGTTTATTTTGAAGCATATGGAGGAGAGAATTCAAAAGATAAACATCGAGGACGAAATGAAGAGCGCGTACATAGATTATTCTATGTCCGTTATCGTTTCGCGTGCCCTTCCCGATGTGCGTGACGGCCTTAAGCCTGTGCACCGCAGGGTGCTGTTTGGTATGTCCGAACTGGGACTCAGCAGCAACAAACCGACTAAAAAATCAGCCCGTATCGTAGGGGAGGTTCTAGGTAAATATCATCCGCACGGGGATTCCAGTGTATATGAGGCCATGGTACGTATGGCCCAGGATTGGAGCATGCGTTACATGCTGGTTGAGGGGCAAGGTAACTTTGGTTCGGTAGACGGAGATTCCGCTGCAGCCATGCGTTATACGGAGGCGCGTTTGCGCCGTGTTGCAGAGGAAGTATTGGCCGATATGGATAAGGATACCGTTGACTTTCAGAACAACTTTGATGATTCATTACAGGAACCCACTGTTTTGCCTGCGAAAGTTCCCCTGTTGCTGTTGAACGGCGCCAGCGGGATCGCTGTGGGAATGGCTACCAACATGCCGCCTCACAACTTGGGTGAAATAGTCGATGCTGTTTGTGCCTATATAGATTCTGAAGACATTACCGTAGACGAATTGCTCAAATACGTAAAGGGTCCCGATTTTCCGACCGGGGGGATCATTTATGGCACTTCCGGCATTCGCGATGCTTATGAAACCGGCCGTGGCCGGATCGTGATGCGGGCAAAAACCGATATCGAGGTGGCTTCAAGCGGGCGTGAGACCATTGTGGTAACCGAGATCCCCTATATGGTCAATAAGCGCGAACTGATAGAGAGAATCGCCGAGCTGGTGGAAAACAAAAGATTGGAGGGGATAGCCTTTATCAACGATGAGAGCGATCGCAACGGTATGCGTATTGTCATCAAGCTCAAGATGGGGGCAGTGGCCAACGTGGTACTTAACAGTCTGTTCAAGTATACGGCTATGCAGAGCACCTTCTCGGTCAATAACATTGCTTTGGTAGACAGACGTCCGCGGTTGTTAAATCTGAAGCAGCTGATCAAATACTTTGTGCGTCACCGCCATCAGGTGGTTGTCCGACGTGCCCGTTTTGAACGGGAGCAGGCAGCCAGACGTGCCCATATCCTGGAAGGATTGTTGAAGGCTTTGGATATCCTGGATGAGGTCATCGCATTGATTCGTGCCTCCCAGACGGTGGAAGAAGCCCGCACGGGATTGCAGGAGCAGTTTGAATTCAGCGAAGAGCAAGCTTCGGCAATTATTGAAATGAGGCTGCGTCAGCTTACCGGGCTGGAGCGTTCACGCCTGTTGGCCGAATACGACCAGTTGATGGAGCAGATTCGTAATCTGGATGCATTATTGGCCAGTAAAGCATTGCAGATGCAACTGATCAAGGATGAGATGCTTGAGGTCAAGGCACGCTTCAACGATCCCCGCCGGACGGTGATCGAGTATGCTGCAGGGGATTTTAACCCGGAAGACTTTTATCCCGATGAAGATGTGGTCATCACCATTTCACACTTGGGATATATCAAACGGACCAATCTGAACGAGTACCGGTTGCAGGGCCGGGGTGGAATAGGCTCCAAGGGCAGTACTACCCGTGAGGAGGACTTTATAGAACATATCTATACGGCCAACATGCACAGTACCATGCTCTTCTTTACGCAGAACGGGAAATGTTTCTGGCTTAAGGTATACGAAATCCCCGAAGGCAATAAGATGTCCAAGGGACGGGCTATCCAGAATGTGATCAACATTGAGCCGGGGGATAGTGTTTGTGCTTATATAAACGTAAAGCTTACAGACGAGGAATATATTAACAATAATTATATAGTTTTGTGCACCGAACGCGGGACGGTTAAGAAGACGGCTTTGAAAGCGTATTCCAATCCGCGTTCCAATGGAGTGATCGCCATTACGATCCGGGAAGGGGACCGGTTGCTGGAAGCCTGCCTGACATGCGGTAACTGTGAATTGCTGCTAGGGGCACGTGAAGGGAAGTGCGTGCGCTTTAACGAAAAAGATGCACGTCCCATCGGTCGCACGGCTGCCGGGGTTCGTGGGATCTTGATAGAGGAGCACGATCAGGTAGTTGGCATGATATGTGCAGATACGTCTGTAGAGCCCTCTTTATTGCCGCATGTGCTGGTAGTCAGTGAAAATGGTTACGGCAAACGTTCCTTGATAGAAGATTACAGAAAGACAGCCCGTGGGGGTAAAGGTGTAAAGACCCTGAACATTACTGATAAGACAGGAAAGCTTATAGCTCTCAAGGCGGTGACCGACGAAAATGACCTGATGATCATTACCCGTTCGGGCATCACCATACGGATGGCCGCAAGCGATATACGGCTCTCCGGAAGAGCCACCCAGGGTGTCCGTTTGATCAACCTGCGCGAAGGCGACGCCATAGCTGCCGTATGTTGCGTAGGCAAAAGCGATCCCCTGCCCAAAGAAGAAGGGGAGGATTTATAGATTTTAGCAAAGACATTTTTAACTGAACAAACACATAATACATTATGAAAAAATTACTCACAACTGTGCTGATGTTGTTGATGGTATTGCAATTAGGCGCACAATCAAAAGAGGTGCAATCCCTTCTGAAAAATTACGAAAAGTATAAAGAGCAAATTCAGGATGTCAAACGCGCCGAAAAACCGGCAAATTGGATCAGGTATGCTCAGGCTATTACAAACGCTTATTCCTATCCCACGAATAACTTGTGGGTGGGGCTCTCTTCTTTGGAATCAAGGGTAGTGCTTAAGGATCAGCGTGCTCTGTCAACCGAATATAAAGAGATACAAGGAGAGCAGTTCGAAGTCGTCACCTATGAGGATAAAGATCTCTATTATAATCAAGACGGTAAATTGTCATTCTGGATGATCACCAATCCGGTAATAAAGGATGTGGATATGCTGGATGAAGCGTACAAGGCATACAGCAAGGCTGCCGAGCTTGACACACGCGGAAGCAGCAAGTCGAATATCCAGGAAGGATTGACCTTTATTGCCAACAACTACATTAACGATGCCATGGCAGCCTATACCCTGGGTGATTATACCGATGCTTCGCTCAAGTTTGAAAAATCCTTCGTTGCCGCTTCGCATCCCGCCTTGAATGTAGTTGATACTACTATTGTGTATTATGTGGGTTTGACAGCCCTGATGGACAAGGATTATCCGCGTGCCGTGACATTCTTTAACAAATGCCTTGAAATGAATTTTGAATCTGCGGGTGATACTTATGCCAATCTGGCTGAAGCATACAAACAAAATGGGGATGTGGAAAAGAGCAAAGAACTTCTTTCCGAAGGGTTTACAAAATTCCCTGATAGCCAGAGCATTCTGGTGGCCCTGATCAATGTTTACCTGGAAAGTAACGATGACCCGAACAAGGTTTTGGAATTTATTCAGCGCGCCCAGGAAAACGAGCCCAACAATCCCAGCCTCTACTATGCAGAAGGTAATGTGTTGAAGAACCTGGGCAAGTTTGAAGATGCTGTACGCATGTACGAAAAATCGATCGAGATAGATCCCGATTTCTTCTTTGGATATTTCCAGTTAGGTCAGGCTTATTATGACAAAGCCGTCGATATTCAAACAGCCGCTTCCGACGAACTGGACGATAACAAGTACATGAAAATGGTGGAAGAACTGGATATGACACTTGAAAAGGCAATAGCTCCGTTTGAAAAGAGTTTTGAACTGATTCAAGACGAAGAAATCCGCATAGTAGTAGTGGAATACCTTAAGAACATCTACTTCCGTTTGCGTACAAAGAGCCCCGAATACGAGGCTTCCTACGAGAAATACAATAAAATAATGGAACAGATCTAGAATCTGGCTCTATACAGGCCAGCTGGCACAGAACCCCGGAGATTACCCCGTGTATATCCGGGGTTTTTCTTTACCGGTCAGAATGCAGTAGGCGTTGTAGGCAAGGGCGGACATTTCGTCTTCGCCTGCATAAGTATGGCAAGGGCCCAAAAATCCTACCTGTTCTATGATCAGGTCTATGAAACATTTGTTGTGAGCAATCCCTCCGGTAAAGAGAATGGCGTCAATGTGACCGTTCAATACAACAGCCGTAGCTCCTATTTGTTTGGCGATCGTGTAGGCCATAGCCTGGTAAATACGGATTGCTTTTGAATCCTCCCGCTGTACTCTTTCGTAAAGTTCCATGAACGAGTTTGTTCCCACGTGAGCAACCATACCGCCTTTACCCGTGATCATTTTACAGATTTGATGATAAGTATATTTGCCTGAAAAGCAGAGTTTTGCAAGTTGCAATGCCGGTATGGTTCCGGCCCGTTCGGGAGCGATGGGGCCATCTCCGTTCAAGGCGTTGTTTACGTCTATAACACGTCCTTTCCGGTGTGCACCTACCGATATACCACCGCCCAGATGGGCTACAATCAGGTTCAGGTCTTCATAAGATTTGCCGGTAACGGTTGCATGCCGTTTGGCAATGGCTTTCTGGTTCAGGGCATGGAAGATCGATACACGTTCTATTTCAGGGATCCCGGTTACGCGTGCCACATCCTGCAGTTCGTCCACTACTACAGGATCTGCAATGAAGGCCTGGCATCCAGGGATCTCGGCTGCAACACTGTGTGCCAGCAGTCCACCCAGGTTCGAGGCATGTTCTCCACCGATACCATCGGACAGGTGTTTGAGCATCAGCTCGTTTACACGGTATGTACCAGATTCGATGGGCTTGACCAGTCCGCCGCGGCCAATTACAGCGGCAAAACCCTCCGAATCTATTTGGTTGCTTTCCAATGCAGCAAATATGGTTTTTTTCCGGAATTCATACTGCCGGCAGATGTTGGGATATGGAGCCAGGTCTTCTGCCGTGTGCCGGATGGTATTGCCAAATACTTCTTTAAGCCCTTCAAAAACGGCAATCTTTGTTGATGTAGAGCCGGGGTTGATAACCAGTATATGCTCTTTCATAAAACAGGTTTTAATCTTCACCCTTTCTGCATCAAAGCAGGGAAGGGTGGAGCTGGAAACTCACGTATTATATTAGCTGGCGGCGGTCACTTGGCGGTGACGGCAGCCAGGGCGATGGAGTTCAGTTTGGTGTCAATGGAATCGGCACGGCTCGACAATACGCAGGGGGCTGAAGCACCTGCCACAATGGCGGCTTGTTTTGCCTCTGGGCTCAACTGTGTAATGCTCTTGTACATGACATTGGCACTCTCAATATTGGGGAAGAGCATACAGTCTACATCTCCTGCCACAGGACTTTCCAGCTTCTTGATAGAGACAGCTTCCGGGCTCAAACACACGTCAAGGGCCAGAGGTCCGTCGGCTATACAGCCGGGAATTTGTTTGCGATCGGCCATTTTGGAAAGGATGGCGGCATCTACGCAGGCAGGCATTCCGGGCAACATCTGCTCGGTGGCGGCTACAAACGCAAGTTTTGGCTTAGTTATTCCCAGTGCGTGAGCCGTATTGACCAAGTACTTGGCTATGGCCACTTTTTGATTCAAATCGGGTGCCGGTATAACAGCCATATCGCTTATAATCATAAACTTGGGATAATTGGGATGTGACAGCACGGATACATGGCTCAGTACGGCTTTGGGAGGCAGCAGTCCTTTTTCCTTGTTCAGGATGGCACGCATGTACTTGTCTGTACTGCACTGGCCCTTCATCAGGATGTCACCTTCTTTGTTGCGGACCATCTCGACGGCATGGGCAACGGCTGCGAGTTCCTGATCTATATGAACGATGGTGAACACACTGGGATCAATCCCTTCTTCATGGCAAACGGCTTCAATCTGTACTTTGTTTCCTACAAGGATCCCGTCTACAATCCCCAGTTCGATGGCTTTATAGACGGCGTTAATGGTGTGGTCGTCAACCGCCCATGCGGCAACAAGGCGTTTCTTTTTCTGTGAGCGCAACAAGTCAAATATTTCTTCAAACGATTTCATATGTTTAATTCATTAAGTTAAAGGTATCTATAGCAATCATCAGCTCTTCGTCCGTACTGATCACGGCAATCTTTGTGTGCGTACTGTTAGTCGAAAGTATAGCATCTTCACCGTGCACTTGTTTATTCTTTTCCGAGTCAAAGTTAACGCCCAGAAAACCGAGGCGGGAGCCTATAACTTCACGGACTGCATCATCATTTTCACCGATTCCGCCCGTAAAGACTATCAAGTCCACTCCGTTCATTGCAGCAGTGTACGAACCGATGTATTTGAGTACCCGGTAGGCAAAGACATGTTGTGCCAGGATGGCCCGCTTGTTCCCTTGTTTGACTGCATTTTCGATGTCACGGCAGTCCGAACTGGGACCGTATAAGCCAAGGAGACCGCACTTCTTATTCAGAAAATCGTCTGTCTGTGAGGCTGTCCATCCTTCTTGTTCCTGAAGAAAGGTAACGATCGAGGGGTCAATATTCCCCGCGCGTGTACCCATAACCAGTCCTTCAAGCGGGGTGAATCCCATGGATGTATCTATGGATTTGCCTTCTTTTACTGCAGTTATGGAAGACCCGTTACCCAGGTGGCAGGTGATGACTTTGGCTTTATTGAAATCCAGACCGGTCAGTTCACATCCTTTACGGGCCACGAACTTGTGACTCGTTCCGTGGAAACCGTAGCGACGGATGTCGTATTTTTCATAAAGTTCTACGGGGATGGCATACATGTATGCATGTTCGGGCATGGTCTGGTGGAAAGCAGTATCAAAAACGGCCACTTGTTTGGCATGTGGAAGAAGCTTCTCGACAGCCTCAATTCCCAAAAGGTGTGCAGGATTGTGCAAGGGGGCCAGTTTGGCCAGTTTGCTTATATTGTGTATTACCTGATCGTCAATCAAGACGCTTTCTTTGTAATATTTACCGCCCTGTGCCACACGGTGACCCACTGCCTGGATCTGTGTAAGTGATTCCAAGACGCCCCATTTGGGATCGGTTAACATATTTAAAATGCCTGCGATACCGACCTTATGATGGGGTACGGGAAGTTCCTCTTTGTATTTTTCTTTATCGCCTATGAGCCTTTTATGTGTAACAATACCCATTTCCATGCCTACGCGTTCTACAAGTCCTTTGGCCAGAAGGGTGAAATCCTTCTCGGTCTTCATATCAAGGACCTTATACTTAATGGAAGAACTTCCACAGTTTAAAACAAGAATGATCATGATTGCTTTTAGTAAAGTTTTTTATTATTTTTGATGTATATGTAGTTGTTTCCGGAGTGATCCGCAAAACTACGGAAACTATATGTGACTTGCAAGCGTGAGGAGGAGGAAAAGTGTTGTTATGTCACCGCCCGCTGCTGCCGTCATTGGAGGCACTCTGGGCGGTCTTTGGTTTTCGGAGCAAGCCGTTGCGGATTGCATCTTACCTACGTTTTTTTTTCTGACGGTCCTGGTTGTTTTTGTCTTTTTTGCAGGATTGTGGATATTGCGCAAGAAGCCCGGCCGGCAACATTTATACATATCATCACAGACACAATTGCGTTACCGGTACGGATTCAGATTGTACTGGCTGGGATTATTGGCTTTGTTTTGTGTTGCTGCCTGGAACGGTATATGTCGGAACGGAGCGCTCAGATCTGATCTTCCTGTGGGAGAACAGGTTTTTATGTGTCTTAAGGTCATAGACTTCCCGGTAAATGTTATTACTGAAAAAGGCAGGCTTTACCACCGGATGGACTGCCGGTTGCTGATGTATTCCCTTGATGGCGTTAAACAATTGCCCGGCAATGAGAATGTTGTTGTATATGTCGCAGCCGACACCTCTGCCGGTGATACAAACAGAGAATATACCTCCCGGATGCCTGGGGACATTCTTATAAGCCGCTGTCGCAGCTACCCGATCGATAACTTCCAAAACTCCGCTGTCGATCCGTCTTTTGATTATAAAAAATATATGCTCCGGAGGGGATTTTTCTGCCGGGCGTACGTTTACCAATACCAGCTTGTGGAAGAAAGGCTGACGCTGGTCGAAAGGTTCAGACGTTTGCGGGTACCTCTTACAAGCCGTTGGGAAGGGAAGGCGGGTGCCTTGCTGTCAGGTATATGTCTGGGAGACAAATCGGGGATCGGCAGGGATGTACGCGAACGGTTCACAACTGTAGGCGTCGCCCACATACTGGCAGTGAGCGGATTGCACGTAGGAATTTTGTACGGATCGCTAGTCCTGCTGTTGGGATTGCCTTTTAGGATTGCCAAATCGCTGTACTTTCGTAAAAAGACATGCGTAGATTGCTCTATGGATCCGATCGATGTCAGGGCCAGGCAACTGTTACTGCAAAAAACATATTCCCTCTCGCAGGGAGGCTGGGTGCATGTGTTTGCCTTGCTGCTTATCTGGTCGTATGCCGCCGTTGTGGGATTTAGTGCAAGTGTGGTGAGGGCTGCTCTGATGCTAAGTATATATGGAATTGGCAAAGTTATGGGATACAAGACATTTGGACTTAACGTACTTTCCATGACAGCTATAATACTTGTGGTACTCAAGCCGTATAATCTGTATGACCCCGGCTTTCAGTTATCTTTTTCCGCCGTACTGGGATTGATGCTTTTTTTTCCGTTATTAAGGAATTTGCTAAGTGTGCGGAATGTGATTCTCAAATACGTCTGGGAACTTTTCTGCTGTTCATTGGCTGTACAATTGGGGACTTTATGGCTGGTATCGGGGATGTTTGGAATGATCCCGTTGTATGGTCTGCTCTGCAATTTTGTAGTTGTACCTTTCGGTTCCGTAATCTTGTATGTTTTTCTGGTCTACCTGATCGTACTGGGGGTAGTGGCAGTTGCCGGCACACCGGCCGTTGCAGCTCTTAATCATATTACACATTTGCTTCATTACCTTGCCGGTGTCCTGGAGCGGGTAGTTATTTTTTTCGCGCAACTGCCCGGGAGTTCCATACGTTTCCGGCCAGATCTCATAGAACAGCTTCTGATTTTATGGTGTACCGCGTATCTTTATTGTATTTGGAGCAGGAGGAATGTCTAAATTCCTTACCTTTGCGCTTGTTATGGGAGGTTTTTTCGGCATCGTATCTAAGTCGCCTTGTGCGAATACCCTTTTCTATGGGACAGATTATCACTCACATATGGGAACCAAAAGAGCAGGATTGGCTACCATGAACGAGCAGGGAATCGTCAAAAGAAGCATTCACAGGATCGAAAACAGTTATTTTCGTAACAAGTTTGAAGATGAATTGCATGAATTTGTCGGCAATAAGGGAATAGGTATCATCAGTGATTTTGAACCGCAACCGATCATCCTGCGCTCGCACCTGGGAACGTTTGCCATCGTGACCGTAGGCAAGATCAATAACTTGGCTGAATTGGGCAATGAACTGCTGGCCAGGGGGATCAACTTTTCGGAATTGAGCTCCGGACAGATCAACCCCACTGAAGTGGTTGGACATCTTATTACCTTGGGACAGACCTTTGCAGACGGGATCCGCCTGGTACAGGATAGGATCAGGGGAAGTTGCAGCATGCTTCTACTGACCCAGGATGGCATTATAGCCGCCCGTGACCGTTACGGACGGACACCCATTGCCGTTGGTATCCGTTACCGCAACGGCCAAAGTCCTGTTCTTGACGGAAATTCATTTGCCAGGGCAAATACGGCAATCGATGAGATTTCTGCCATTGCTTTTGCCAGTGAAAGCTGCAGTTTTCCTAATCTGGACATACAATTGGCGGGCTTTTTGGGCCCCGGTGAAGCCGTTTTAGTACAGGAATCTTTTAAATCTACCCCCTTGCTTCCACCCCGGGAGCAGTTGCAGATCTGTGCATTTCTGTGGGTTTACTACGGATTCCCCACTTCGGCTTATGAAGGCATCAACGTGGAAGAAGTTCGGTTCCGCAATGGGATGCTGATAGGTAGGAACGATGAAACGGAAGTGGATTATGTGTGCAGCATACCCGACAGCGGGACTGGAATGGCCCTGGGGTATGCAGTAGGGAAAGGAGTGCCTTACAGACGGGCAGTTGCCAAATATACACCCACCTGGCCCAGGAGTTTTATGCCTAGCGATAAGGAGCACAGATCGTTGGTTGCCAGGATGAAGTTGCTTCCCAATGCCGACGTGTTGCGTGGGGTGCGTCTTGCCTGTTGCGACGATTCAATTGTCAGGGGAACACAGTTAAAGAACAATGTAGATGTTTTTTACCGCAACGGAGCCAGGGAGATCCATGTACGGATCTCTTGTCCGCCGCTACTCTACAAGTGTCCGTATTTGAACTTTACGAGTACCCGTTCCGATCTGGAATTGATCACACGCCGCTACATCCAGGCGCAGAAGACTGATAATCTGTCAGTTTATGTTGATCACAATACAAAGGAACATAAGTGCATGGTAAAAAGCATATGTAAGGAAATGAATATTACATCGCTAAAATACAATAACATAGATAATCTAATAGCCTCTATTGGGTTACCCAGGGAACGTGTATGTACTTATTGTTTTGACGGTTCTGGTTGCGGTGAATAAAAAAAATGTTATATTTGGAAGACATTTAACCTAATAAATCATCCCTAACTCCATGAACATCTTTGTTTCCAGCCTTAGTTTCAAGGCAAAAAAAGAAGACCTGATTGAACTCTTTAATCCTTTCGGAGAAGTACTCTCAGCCCGCATTATCCTGAATAAGGAGACACGTCGTTCACGTGGGTACGGCTTTGTTGAGATGGCTAACGAGGAAGAGGCCCTTGCTGCGATTGAGGCATTAAACGGTACTGAACACATGGGTAGAACTATCAATGTGGCCGTTGCCAATGAACGTCCTGCACCCACTGTACCTCCTCAGGAGGTTTAGTTATAATGCCGGTAATTACCGGACTACTCATAAAAAAAAGCTGCCTCTAGGAGACAGCTTTTTTTATTGGAAAATGTACCTATTCCTCTTTATTGAAGAATAATTGTATGATTCCCATAATGGCTGTAATGATCGATACAATAAATGTAAGCCATGTGTAAACACTGTCAAAATCAAATTCCATAATTAATATAAATAAAGGTTTGTAATCTTATCTATAGATGTAATCTATGCCCGAATTGTTGCATACACCGGGCAAATAATATTCATAATAATATAAATATAAAGAGCCATTCCTGAGAACGGCTTATGGTCTTCAATTGATGTCTATGCGGCATCAGTAGGGGCAAATAGTTTTATAATCCTTATTATAACTGTCAGTATTGAAACAATCAATGTAAGCCAGGTATAAGCACTTTCAAAATTACAATTCATGACATTTAGTAATTATAGTCTGTTATAAAGTTGCAAATAGTCCTTCCAGCCAAGCAAATAATTGCTGGAACCAAATAACCAATTGTTGAAATAAATTTGCAAAAAAATTAGCAATTGCATCCATAATACTTTTCCCTTTAGATTAATTAATTTAATACTTATAAATGCTGTAAAAGCTGAACAAATATAATAATTATTCAATAATATCCAATTCGTCGATCAAATATTTTGCATTTCCGATCTTGTCCATAATAAACAATACGTAACGTATATCTACCGATATATTGCGGCAAACGGACGGATTGAATTCGATATCGCTCATGGTGCCTTCCCAAACACGGTCAAAGTTAAGACCCAGCAGGTGACCGTCGGCATTTAATACAGGTGAGCCGGAATTCCCGCCGCTGGTATGGTTCGTAGCGATAAAACAGACCGGTACGGTACCGTCTGTTTCCCAGCGCCCATAGTTGCGTGCGGCGTATATGTCGCGCAGGGATTGAGGAATGTTGTAGTCGAATATATCCGGGTCATCCTTCTGCATGATTCCTTCAATGGTGCTTACCGGCAGATACACGATGGCATCTGCTGGGCTGTACCCCTGTACGGTTCCGTACGTTACACGCAGCGTTGAATTGGCATCGGGATAGAAGATGCGGTTGCTGTCAAATTCCATTATGGCCTGCATCCAAGTACGGTACAGCAGGTTCAGTTCACGGTTGATCTCCGTGATCCGGGGCTGAATCTCGGTGCGGTTCTTTTCTACAAAGGGACTGACCAGAAGGAAAGCAGGATCCTGACGGAGTAGGGATAAAACGCTCGATGAATCTTTCTCCAGCAAGTCCATGGTCTTTTGACGCTCGGTCAAAACCGAACTGTTGTACAGATAAGCTGCCAGTTTGGAAAAACGGGAGCCGTCTTCGGGCAGCGGATCTCCACCGATGGGAGGATCCAAGGAGAACGGGTTGATGCCATTGGCAGGGAGCAGGTGGGCGAGGGGCTCCATAATGTTATGGAATTCTGTGAACAAGCGCTCAAAGATTTCCCGGTCTATAGGCAGGTAGTAATCTTTAAAGAATCCTTCTGCGACTTCTGCTGCACGTGCCGTTCCGTTGCGCACGACGGTGTTTTCCAGGGTATTGGCAAAACGGAGCAATTCAACGGCCATAATGGCTTCGGTATACATTTCGGAAGCGAACATATAAGGCTCCAGCTCTTTGTAAAGTTCATTCATGCGCGGAATCAGGGTGATGTACTCCTGACGGCCGGAGGTTTGGGCCCATTCCTGGAATAGGCGTTCGAACTCCCGTTTTTTGCCTATGGTATTCGCATTCAGGATACCGCGGCTTTCACCCTGCCATTTTTTCCAGGCGTTGGAAACGCTGGCATTCTTATTGGAGTACTGGATACGGACGGCCTGGTCTTTGGCTTGTTCACGCTTCATCACTTCCAGACGGAGGGCGCGTAGCCGGATCTTCTGGGGATTGGAGCGATTGGCCAGGTAGTCTACTGCCTGGGAGAGCACATATTGCTGGGTGCGTCCCGGATAACCGTATACCATAGTGAAATCGCCCGGTTTTACACCTTTTGCCGAAATACTCAGGTGGTGGAGCGGACGGTAAGGTACGTTGTCTTCACTGTATTCGGCCGGTTCGTTGTCAGCGTTGGCATAGATACGGAAGAGGGAAAAGTCGCCTGTGTGACGCGGCCACATCCAATTGTCGGTATCTCCGCCGAACTTGCCGATGGAAGAGGGTGGGGCTCCTACGAGCCTTACGTCACGAAAAATCTGGTTCAGGTAGAGGAAGTATTGGTTCCCGTAATAGGCGGGAGTAATACGGACCGAATAAAATCTACGGTCCATCCTCTGGAGTGTTGCTTCACTGATCTTTTTGATATTGGCTTCTATAATACCCTGGCGTTCCAGTTCACTCATCTGCTCTGTTACACCTTCCAGAACTTGTTGCGTTACATCTTCCATTCGTCGCAGAAACGTTACGCTCAGACCTTTGTTAGGTAGTTCTTCCTGTCGAGTACGTGCCCAGAAACCATCTTTCAGATAATCATGTTCTACGGTGCTGTGTGATTGGATCTGTCCGTAACCGCAATGATGATTGGTGATCAGTAATCCTTCAGCCGAAATGACCTCACCGGTGCATCCGCCCCCGAAATGTACGATTGCATCTTTGAGACAGGCCTTGTTTATGCTGTATATGTCTTCTGCCGTGAGCCGGAATCCAAGTTCCCGCATCTGCGGTATTTTTTGCCCAATTAGCATAGGCAGCCACATCCCTTCGTCGGCACGTGCCGGAAGGAGAAAGAGCAGCAGGAGAAATAAGGCAGGAAAGAATCTCAGAGGTTTTACACCATTTTGTTTTGTTAAAAAATGTAACATATTAATATACAGGTTATAATGATTTTAAACATATTTATGTAATACGGAATTCCGGAAATTCTTCCCTGCTTGCAACACTCCCGGGGACAGGTAAAGTGCCCGGTAAAGCAGGCGGTTTGTAAGGGTGTGGTAACGAATTTCCCGGTTGAATGGTCTGAGTGTTGTGCGGATCCATTGCTGCATTGTATACAATTCGGGATGGGTCTGTTCATAGAGCAGGTCTGTGAACCAGGCAGCTGTAAAGAAAATATAGGCCTGCTGGAGTGTGCGCAGGGGACGTTCCCTGGAAAGACTTTCTATCTGGAGCGTAAGTATGGTTTTGATGCTTTCAATACGCTGTGGTGTTATTCGTTCAAGGGTAAGTCCCCGTTTGTTCAGGTGATAGATATAGGTGATCTGTCGTGTAACGGCTATATGGTGGACACATCCGGCCATTTGAAAGCTCCACAGATTGTCTTCATGTATGAGCCCTTCTTTAAAATAGAGCAGGTTGGACATCAGAAATTGACGGTCCACCAGTTTGTTACAGGCCATGATGGGAATGTCCCGTTTGAGTATGGCACCCGATGATGATTGCTTGCCTTCTATGTAGGCCGGCATTTTATCATTGATCCTGAGGGCGGTTTTGCCTTCAGGACGTACATCAACAGATCCGCATACCAAATGGGGGTTGCTATATAATTTAGCCGTATGGATCAGGTTCTCAATGGCTCGGGGAGGTATCTCGTCGTCACTGTCCAGAAAAAAAACGTAGTCTCCAGTTGCAGCATCAATTCCGGTGTTTCGGGCGGCAGACAGCCCCCGGTTTTCCTGATGGTGCAAAATCTGCAGGGAGCGGAGGTTGGCATTTTCGCCGGATGGTGTTTCCAGCAATCGGGTAGCCAGGACCATACTGTTGTCCGTTCCGTGGTCATCAACCAGTATGATCTCCATATTCTTGTAGCTCTGACGCAATACCGAGTATAAGCACCGTTCAATATAGGGTGCTGTATTGTATACGGGTATGATAACCGATACTTTCATGGCAAACAGTTCTTTATACCTTCGATAATATGTTTTTTCTCCGTTGGTTTAAGCCCTATGAGCCAGATCAATATGCCGGTAGAAAGCAATGCTGCCGCCGTAGTAACCAACAGATCCGTCCAGCCATCCAGCAGGTAATGCGTAAGCAGGGGCAGGGGAACAGCCAGTACCGAGATCAGGAAAACAGGTATAAAAACCTCCCGTATATATCTGCTTAAAGGTATTCCGGAATGGCGGTTAACATACATCAACCTATAAAGATAGCAAAATCCGTTTACAAGTACCCAGACCAGCAGTACGGTCCAAGGTTCCATGCCGTATTTAAGCAGCAGCCAGGTGGCCGGCAGCGTGGTGATCCGTATAAGCGATACGGTAATCTGGTACCGGCGGATCTTTCCGGCTGCCCAGGTCGTGATCCACAAGGGACCGCTTAAAGATTCCACCAGGTAGTACAACAGGGTTATGCTACAGAATACGACGGTATATTGGGGCACTTCTTTGAGCCAGATATCGAGGATGAACTCCATATTCAGCAAGATGGGCAGGGTTATTGCGAAGATCATGTAGTAGGAGAATTTGGAGGTCTGGTTGACCAGGTCCTGCAAGTAACGTTGGTTGCCTGCTGCCGAAGCTTTGGTGATCTGTGGGTTGAATGAGGACTGGAAGTAGATAACAAAATTGTATACAGCCGTGCTTACCTGAGTGGCAATGCTCATGGCCGCATTGGTTACCAACGGCGTGAACAGGTTCAACAGGAATACACGTCCTTGTGTAACAGCCAGCTGGGCTCCCGAATCACACAATGTCCATCCGGAAAATGCGGCCATTTCACGGAACAGGGGTTTGTCCCAGGTCAGACGGAACCTGCATATAGTGAACTTGTGCAGGGAATACCTTCTGGTAATAAAAAAGATCATCAACGAGACCCCTAACAGAAGCCCGGCATATGAAGCCAATTTGTCCACAGGCGATACCGTAAGCAGGAATACGACTCCCAACTTGAGCACTACATCGGCTATGCTTATCCAGGCATAGAAGGACATTTTTTCATGGGCAATGATGCTGGCGTTGTAGGGAGTTTGGATGATATGCACACAGGTGGTCAGGATCGTGAACTGGAATACCCAGTTGACCGCATTCAGGCGTTCGGGCGGAATGACCAATTGCGTGTTCAGGAACCACAGGCCAAGCGTTTCGGCAATAACGACAATGATCACTGCCACTATAAGGTAAAGTGTCATGCTTACATCAAAGACACGCTTAAGTCTGGGCAAATTCCCGCGTCCCAATTCCACGCTCATAAAGCGCTGGGTAGAGGCATTTAGTGCTGTTTGCAGGAAGCTGAACAGGGTAACGATCCCGCCGACGATCCCATACAGGGCGAAGTCGTCCACTCCAAGGACGTCCAGGACGATACGCGAAGTGTACAGGGTCACGGCCAGTCGCACGAGCATGCGTACGTACAGGGCCACCGTATTTTTGGCGATCAGTCGTTTGTGTTCAAGCTCCGTCATGTGCCTAGTCCGATCCCTATATATTCAAAACCTTTCTCTCTAATTTCCTGGGGATTGTATATGTTTCGTCCATCCACAACCAACGGCGTATGCATGATCTTGTGCAGCATCTCCCAGGATGGCATCCGGAATTCCTTCCATTCGGTTACCAGGATTAACGCATGGGCGTTGTTGGCCGCCTGGTACATATCGTCGGCATAATGGACGGACTTGCCAAGCAGGAGGCGCGCCTGGTTGATGGCTGCGGGGTCGTAAACCTGTACCCGGCAACCGGCTTGCAATAGACTTTTTATAAGTACTATCGAAGGGGCTTCCCGGATATCGTCGGTCTGTGGTTTGAAGGAAAGTCCCCACACGGCAACGGTTCTGCCTTTAAGCGTACCGCCGTAATAATCGTGCAGCTTTTTGAACAGCACTTTCTTCTGGGCTTCGTTCACCCGGTCTACCGATTCGATCAGTTCCATTGGATATCCGTGTTCCCGGCCCATGCCTATGAGTGCTTTCACATCCTTGGGAAAACAACTGCCTCCGTAACCCGGGCCTGCGTACAGAAATTTATGCCCAATACGGGTATCCGAACCGATGCCCAAACGTACGTTGTTCACATTGGCCCCTACACGTTCGCAAAGATTGGCTATCTGGTTCATAAACGAGATACGGGTGGCCAACATGGCATTGGCCGCATATTTGGTCATCTCGGCTGAAGGTACGTCCATAAAGAGCACCCGGAAGTTCTTCAACAGGAATGGCCGGTAGAGGTTTTCCATGATCTTGCGTGCCTTTTCTGTTTCCACACCAACGACTACGCGGTCCGGGCTCATGAAATCCCGGATGGCATCGCCTTCTTTCAAAAATTCCGGATTGGATGCAATATCAAATGGAATTTGCACTTTTCTTTCGTTGAGTTCGTCATTGACGACCTGTTTCACTTTGGCGGCCGTTCCTACCGGAACCGTGCTTTTGATCGTGACTACCAGATAATCGGTCATATGCTTTCCTATCGTACGTGCAACCTCCAGTACATGATCGATGTCGGCGCTGCCGTCTTCGTTTGAAGGCGTACCGACAGCGATGAAGACGATCTTAGCAGTATCCAGGCACTCCTTGATAGCGGTAGTAAACTGCAAACGTCCGGCTTGCTGGTTCCTCAGGACCATAGGTTCCAACCCGGGTTCATATATGGGCAGGATCCCCTTTTTCAGGTTTTTAATTTTTTGCTGATCAATATCTACGCACGTTACGTTTGCACCCATCTCGGCAAAACAAACTCCGGATACAAGTCCTACATAACCGGTTCCTACGATGACTATATTCATAATTTATGTGTTTTGAGGTAGGGAATCTTTGGGATTCTGTGCCAGATACCATGCCACCGTCTGCTCCAATCCCTGGCGGAAAGTCATCTGTTGTTGCCAGCCGAGTTCAGTTTTAATCTTTGTGGCATCTATGGCATAGCGCAGGTCATGGCCGGGACGGTCGGTCACGAAGGAGATCAGGGGCAGGGAGTCCCCGGGGGGACGACCAAGCCGGCTGTCGGTGATTTCTATGAGCAAACGCACCAGCTCTATATTCTGCCACTCGTTGTCCCCACCTATGTTGTAGGTTTCTCCTGTACGTCCGCGGTGAAAGACCAGGTCAATGGCCCGGGCATGGTCTTCCACATACAGCCAGTCCCGTATGTTTTCTCCTTTACCGTATATGGGCAGGGGCTTCCGGTTCACTATATTGTGGATGATAACCGGGATCAGCTTTTCAGGGTATTGGCAGGGACCGTAATTGTTGGAGCAATTGGAGATTGTGACCGGCAAACCGTAGGTGTGGTAAAAAGCCCTCACAAAATGGTCTGCCGACGCTTTGGAGGCTGAATAAGGGGAGCGGGGGTCGTAGGGGGTGGTTTCCCGAAAAGGTTCATCTTCAAAGTGCAGTGCTCCGTAGACTTCATCGGTAGAGATTTGATAGAACAGATGTTTGTGGTAGTCTTCCTTTTTCCAAAACGTTTTGGCTGTCTGCAACAGTGTAAGCGTTCCCATCACGTTGGAACGTGCAAAATGGAACGGATCGGTAATACTGCGGTCCACGTGGCTTTCGGCTGCCAGGTGTATAACGGCATCGATACGGTAAGTTTGAAAAATCTCCTCCATTTTGGTATGATCGCACACGTCGGCCTGAATGAAAACGTAATTCGGCTCATTTTCAATATCCTTAAGGTATTCCGGGTTGGCCGCATACGTTAGTTTGTCTACGTTAATAATGCCATACTGCGGATACTTCTTCACAAAATGCCGCACCACATGCGATCCTATGAATCCGCAACCTCCGGAAATGATAATTTTTGAGATGTTACGCCGGTTCAATGCCGTTTCTTTGTTGTCTTTCATTACATCAACTTGTTGAAATTTTATTGTTTATCAACCGGTGCTGAATCTTCAAAATGCTGCGCCAGTTCCAGGATGTACTGCCCGTATTCGTTGTGTCGCATGGGGGCGGCATCTTCCCGGAGTTGTTCCGGGGTACGCCAACCATTACCTAGGGCGATTTCTTCCAGGCAGGCGATCTTAAGTCCCTGTCTTACCTGGATGGTTTCCACAAAGTTGGAAGCTTCGGCAAGAGAGCTGTGTGTCCCGGTATCGAGCCAGGCGAAGCCGCGTCCCAGGGAGGTGACATTGAGGCGTTGCTGCTGCAGGTAAAAGTCATTGACCGAAGTGATCTCCAGTTCACCCCTGGCGGAAGGTTTGACCCCAGCAGCGACTTCGAGCACATTGTTGGGGTAGAAGTAGAGGCCCGTGACGGCCAGGTTTGACTTTGGTTTTTGGGGCTTTTCCTCAATGGAAACTGGGAGCCCGTCAGGGCTGATTTCTACAACCCCATAACGTTCTGGATTTTTGATGGGATATCCAAAAATATGTGCAAAGCCTTTGTTTGCCGAACTTACCGCTTGGTGTAGCATGTTCCGGAATCCTTGCCCGTAAAAGATGTTGTCGCCCAGAATAAGGCTGACGTTATCTTTGCCCACAAAATCCCTGCCTATGAGGAATGCCTGTGCCAGTCCTTCGGGGCGGGGCTGCGGAGCGTATTGGAAGCGGAGACCAAAGGATTCACCGGTTCCCAGAAGGCGTTCAAAAGAGGGTAGGTCCTGTGGGGTGGAGATGATGAGGATCTCCTGTATCCCGGCCAGCATCAGAACGGATATGGGGTAATAGATCATTGGTTTGTCATAGATGGGAAGCAATTGCTTGGAAACTCCTTTTGTTATCGGGTACAGGCGTGTACCCGAGCCTCCTGCCAGAATAATTCCTTTCATATTAAGGATGTTTTGAATGTGAACAAAGTTAATAATTATCTTTAAGCGATAAAATGTTTGTGATTGCTGGTAATTATCCTGATCATGAAGGGTGTTTGCGTACCCTTGTCAGCAGAATCTTCACATTCCTGTTCTATTCCGTCTGACGTTACAGTTGCAGGTAATAGGTGAATTTGTGGTTAGGGATGGCGGTGGGATAGAAAATGGCGATCAGATCGGCCAGGATCAGATGCGGATTAACCGCTCCCGACTCAAAATAATCGCTTCCGCCACTTGGTGTATTTCTCAGGTTGTTGTTCCAAACACGCTTTTCACGGAAAGCGGGGACTTCGACAAATCTCGGGTCCAGCCCCTCAAGCGATGTCAGATCGTTAAATTGATTGGGATGAATCCAGAAGTCGGCCTGGAGTGCATACAAGTAAGCTTGTTCGGTACTGATGACCGAACTGTTGATCCCGGGTTTTGAGCCAAGCAGGATGCCGCCGGCGTCTGCAACCAGAATGTGCTGGTAACTATCAATCCCTGGAACATACCACACATCTTTGAAAGGTGCGTTAATCAGGACTTTGACCGGTTCAAACGTGCCGTTGAGCGTATCAATAACTGTGTAGCCCGAATCGACCCTATTTTGACGATATTGTTGAATGGCTGCCTGCCGGGCCTTGAGGCAGTATTCTTCATATGTCTGGGAAATCCAGTGGAACTGCTCAATGGCACGGAATTCTTTATCGAAGAATACAGCAAAAGCCACCAGGAATTCGGCCTTTCCCAGGGGATGGTTTTCCATATGTTCAGGGATCTCTATTACACTCATTCCCAGCTGTCTGATCTTATCTATGTAGTCATTGGATTGTCCATGGACAGTATAGGCAAATACTACATCCGGCTCCAGTTGCAGTAATGCTTCGTAGTCAATGGCCGATTCGTAGCCCACATCCACCGCATCGGCTACATCTTCGTTACAAATGTACTGGATACCCGAGACGCCTACAATGGAGCTTGTCTCATCTAGTTCATCCAGAAATGCTATATGGGTGGAAGAGAGGCAAACTACACGTTCGACTTTATTGACAACATAGCGCATTTCTTTTTCCGTAGAAGGATCTATTACATAAAGGACTTTCTGGCCGTCTTCTTTGGCAATATAGAAATTATTGGCATACAGGGGCTTGTAGATATAATCTATATCGTTATCTGATAGGCGGTACTGATCTAAAAGATGTTTGTGAAAAGACTTACTCCTGTTCCTGGTTGTGGGACATGATTGAAAAGCAAGTGTGCACAACAATATACAGGTGCCGATAAGGCTCCCTCTAAGGATTTTTGATTTGATCACAATTGATTGTCTTTGAGCCTTCCACGGGACTCGAACCCGCGACCTGCTCATTACGAATGAGCTGCTCTACCGACTGAGCTAAGAAGGCTTGGGGCTGTAAAGATAAGCAAACAAATGGAAATATCTATCTTGATCATTTATTTGGCATTCGGTACAAAGACCACTTCCAGTGGGGGATCGGCCATGTCGGCATCAAGCGGGAACATGGGCCTTTGGATCCTTTTGTAAGGCAGTTCCAGCAGATTCTGGTCCACACCGCCCCGTGTAAGTGCCATCATCCAGTCTCCGCGCATATTATACACACTTTCAGGCAGGTAGCCGACCTTGATCATAATAATGTCGGTCTCTTTTGGATTAAAGCCCAGGTCTTCGAAATCGCTTTGATAATGGTAGGGTTTCCTTTTTTGTGTAACGATCACATAGATACTTCCCGTCTTTATGACGACTTCCGTGTTTGTATCGCTTTCTTTTATGAATTCAACTGTTCCGCTAAGCAGGACCGGCGGTTGATACCGGTCATCCACCATCGCTCCCACATATTCTTTGACTTTGCCGCCAACACCGGCCGCCAATGCTTTTTCCACCATTTTTGGTCCGGGAATAGAAGCGTAGATAAGTTTTTTGCCCCGGGGAGACCGGAACTCCTTCCGTTCCAACAGCCTGGCCAGGGTCCAGGTGACATCACCTGCCCCTCCTGCTGTGGGATTGTCTCCCATATCGCTGATTATAAATGGCTTATTATCGCTTTTGAGTGCTTTTTCAACGCATTCGTCCAAGGTGGCCGTAGGGGCTATGAATTCGAACTGGTGTCTTACATTCCAAAAATTTTGTGCCAGTTCTTTAGCGGTGTTTTCAACTGTTTCTTTGTTGTCTCCGGTAACCATCACAACGGCATGGTTACGGGGTTCATCGGCCCAGGCATAGCCTATCCAGATGGCTGCGTCAATGACTCCCTCCCGGGCAGCAGCAGGAGCTACTTGGGCATACAGCCCCTTTGCCGGTTCTACCCGTGTACTGGTCTTTTCACCAGGTAGCAATATGGGGACTTTGACCCAGGCTTTATAGGCCGGACGCCCCTTACCGGTTTCCAGGCGTTCCAGTAGATTGGCCACTGCACGCCTTTTGGATTCCATGGCATCCTCATGGGGAGCCATCCGGTAACAGGTGATCAGGTCGGTATTTTCTGCCAAACGGAGCGAGACGTTCCCGTGGAGGTCCATACAGGTGGATACGAGTGGTCTGTTGCCGATGACTTCCTTGATCCTGAGGATCAGGTCTCCTTCCGGATCATCCAGTCCAACGACGCTCATGGCTCCGTGAATGTCGAAGTACAGGGCATCGTAGGGGAGGTTCTTCTTAAGTTCTTCCAGAGTCTGGCTGACGAGCGACTCATACGTTTCCTTGGTTACGATCCCTCCCGGAGTGGCCCTGGAATACATAGCCGGGAGCCAGTTGGCCTTTTGACGAAGAATGGAATCTTCTGCCATAAAGTCGTACCGGGTGAAAACTTCCTCTCCTTTGCTAATGCTAAAATCTTCTTCGATAGTTTGTGCTGGCGAAAATGTACTGCATTCGATGGCTATTCCCGCGATCGCGATCCTTGGAAGCGATCCCTGGTGTTTGCATGATGTAATCGTCAATAAAGCAATCCCCATAGCGAACGGTAAAAGTTTGGTTTTCATATGTAATATTTTTTTCAACTATTAAAGCAATTTATTGTCAGGCCTGGGTACGAATGTACATTTTTTTCCGGATTTCCGCCCCTTATTGCTCTATAATGTTATATTTGTTGTATGAAGGAAGTAATTGTGATAGGAGCAGGTCCTGCGGGTATGCTGGCTGCCGGTACGGCAGCGGAAAAGGGTGCAAAGGTCACTCTGTTGGAAAAGATGGAAAAACCCGGACGGAAGCTTGCCATTACCGGAAAAGGACGTTGCAATATAACAAACCTTAAAGACTGGGAACATTTCAGCCGTCATGTTCACCCGGTGAACCGTTATTTCAAGCCGGCTTTCTATCATTTCACAAGTGAGGATACGGTTAAGTTTTTCAATACGATTGGACTACCCACTGTTTTGGAGCGTGGGACCCGGGTATATCCGGCATCACAACGGTCATTCGATGTGATAGATGCACTCAAATCCTGGCTGGAACGGTTGGGTGTACGTTTGATCTGTGATTGCCAGGTATTGGAATTTGTAACAGGCCGTATCCCCGAAGCGCAGGTGTCCGACCCGGGAAAGTCCGACGGCTCTGATGGGGCAGGTAATCCATCTCGATCTACTTCTTCACCCAATTCACTGTTGATCAAGGCTGTAAAGGTGAGGGATCCCCGTGGCGAAGAACGGTTGCTGACGGCCGACCATTTCATTCTGGCCACAGGCGGAAAAACATACCCCGGTACCGGTTCGACCGGGGATGGCTACGCCCTTGCTGCAGCTCTCGGACACACCATCGAACCCCTTTTCCCAACGTTAACCGCATTGATGCCAGTAGATTATGACCGTCGTTTGGAAGGGGCACAACTGCGCAACGTAGAGCTCGGGTTTTATACCGAAGGGGTGCTCAGGCGATCCGAAGAAGGGGAACTATTCTTTACCAACCTGGGCATTGAGGGACCTATCGGATTCAGGGTAAGCCGGCAGGCAGTCGTGGCATTGGATAAAGGCCAGCGCGTATCGCTCCGTCTGAACCTGAAACCCGGGCTTACCCGGTCACAGTTAATGGCCCGGTGGGAACGCGAAAATGCTGAAGGTCAGGAAAGCGGTCGCTCAAAGACGGCAAGCGACCTGTCCCGGCGTTTGAAGGCTTATATGCCGGGGATTCTGATAGATCCGTTTGTGACCTATCTTGCCAAAAGCGGATTGCATCCTGTAGATGGGATGATCAAATGGGTCTTTCCTATTGCCTCTTACGGGGATTGGGCCCGTGCGGTGGTAACGGCTGGAGGGATCTCAATGAAGGAAGTGAATATGCATACCATGCGATCCAAATTGATTAAAAACTTGTCCTTTGCCGGTGAAATTCTAGACCTGGATGCCGATAGCGGTGGATACAACCTCCAAATAGCATTTGCTACCGGCCGGTTGGCGGGAGGTTCAATCTGATACCTGATAGTAAACTATACTTTTGTTACTTACTTAATTTGATTTCAGTAAGTACTTTCTTTGTATCGAGCGTAAAATCGCCTTTCATCATCCAGTCGTAGTACGAAGGTTCTGTCTGGAGCACTTCTTTTACACGACGTCCTTTGTGTTTGCCAAAATTGAAGATGGGTTGTTCTTCATCATCCAGGATGATACGCCCTGCATAATCAAGATTATGGTTCTTTGTGGAAAATTCAGAAAGAAAAGCAATATCGTTTTTCAGATCTTCGGGGTAACGGTCTAGTTGAGATTCCAGGATCTCCATAGTGGCTATGGTGTCCGATTCGGCGCTATGTGCTTTTTCCAGATCTTTATCACAATAGAATTTATAGGCAGCCTTAAGCGTACGTTGTTCCATTTTGTGAAAAATGTTTTGTACGTCTATCAATTTCCGTTTACGGAAGTTAAAATCGATCCCCGCACGCAGAAATTCTTCAGATAGCATGGGAACGTCGAATTTTGTAGAATTGTATCCTGCTATATCACAGCCTTCCATCCAATTGGCAAGTGACTTTGCAATTTCCCGGAAAGTAGGTTCATGGGCTACATCTTCGTTCGAAATGCCATGAATTGCCTGAGCTTCAGATGATATTGGGATGGTAGGGTTAATCCTTCGTGTCTTTATTTCACGTGTTCCGTCGGGATTCAATTTGAGTACGCATATCTCGACGATCCTGTCAGTAGCAACATTCAGACCGGTACTCTCGATATCCAGGAACAGGAGCGGTCTTTTCAGATTGAGTTTCATGTTAAAGATGGACTATTCCTATTGTGTGATCATCATAGGCATGATAAGGGCGCAGATCTCTTCGTTTTCGGAATCGGTGGTGACGGGGGTTATCAGGCCGACACGGGAGGGATCGCTCAAGGCAATGTTCGTATCGGTACCGGGAAGGTTAGCCAGAATTTCGGCCAGAAATATTGATTTAAAGCCCATTTCTATGGCTGGACCGTCATATTGGCACGAGATGCGTTCCTGAGCGGCAATCCGGAATTCGATATCTTGGGCTGATACGAATATCTGGTTGGCCGAAAAGAGCAATTTGATGAGATTGGTAGCCTGGTTGGAGCATACGCTCACCCGGCGGACGGCGTTCATCAATTCTATCCGGTCCACAACGATGTTGTTGGGATTGTTCTGGGGAATTACACTCCTGTAGGCAGGATAGTTCCCTTCTACCAGCCGGCATACCATCTGGTATGAACCAAAAGTGAAGAAAGCATTGGTTTTGTCATATGCAACAGTAACGTCATCGTTAATCTTGACCAGCAGGTTTTTGAGGATGTTGGCCGGTTTCTTGGGCAGGATGAATGAGGAGTCTTCCGTGGCTTTTATGTCGGTTCTTGTATAACAAACGAGTTTATGCGAATCGGATGCTACCAGGTTGGCGGCTTCTTTTTTCAGATCGAAGAAGATTCCGTTCATTACCGGACGCAATTCTTCGTCTCCCGCAGCAAATAGTGTCCGGTTAATGCCTTCCAGCAGGACATCGGGCGAGAAAGTTATGGAGAGACTATCCGAAGGCTCCTTGGATATGGGATAATCTTCGGCAGGGAATCCGGGTACCTGGAATTTACCCGTTGACCAGGTAAATTCAATGATATTCTGTTCTTTGTTGAATGTAAAAGTCAGCGGTTGCTCCGGAAATTCCTTTAATGAATCGGTCAGGATACGTGCGGGAATGGCAACACTGCCTTGTTCCATCACATTATCCAATGTCATGGTAGTTCGCAATGTGGTTTCCAGGTCCGATGCGGTAATGGTTAAAGAATTACCGCTAAGATCGAACAGGAAATTGTCGAGAATGGGTAAAGTATTCTTGGAAGCGATAACCCTGCTGACGGATTGAAGTCTTCCCAACAGTTCGGAGCTTGATACAACAAATTTCATAGGTCTAAATTTTATCTTACAAATATACTAAAAAAGTGCGTTGGAGGATTCAGGTGCATAGGATTTTTCCATGGCCAGCAATTTTTGCTTGCGTTTCAGTCCTGCAGCATATCCTACCAGCGATCCGTCAATACCGATGACACGGTGACATGGGATAATGATGACAAAGGGATTGGCAAAATTGGCCTGACCTACGGCACGTGTAGCTTTCGGGTTGCCTGCCATCTGAGCCAGTTCTGCATAGGATATGGTGGTGCCGTAAGTGATCTTTGCCAGGTTTTTCCACACGATCTTCTGAAAATCGGTACCTTCTATATGCAATGGCAGATCAAAGCTGCGTCTTGTTCCCTTGAAATATTCATCTAGCTGTTCAATGGCCATCAGCAGAACGGGCGGTATGGCCTCCTGGGGATCCGTAACAAGTTCTCCGCTCTTGTAAAAGCCCTTGAGCTTGTAATTGTCCTCGAATCCGCACGCTGTCAATTCTTCATATTCATTTGCCGAAAAAGAGAAATTGCCTAGCGGAGTACTGGTGTATACTTTGAACCTGGGGACCTGGGGACCTCCTGTAAGGAGGGTATACATGTGGCGGGCGATCCGTTCTGTGGCACCGTCCACGCCCAGGATCCTCTGCAGGCGCTTGTAATCGGCCAAAATGCTTCTGCGTCGTTGGCGGCCTTTTAGTAACAGGCGGAGTTCATTTTCCATCCGCAGGGGATTACAGTCCTTTTGGATGAGTTCACGGACCGATTCTTTCTCCAATATCAGGTTGGGCAACGATATATGCTTGACCTTGACAATTAGCCGGGCAATGGCTATCGAGAGGGGATTGCCTCCGTAACAGACTACTTGCGGACAATTGAGCAACGCTGCCTCAAGGGTGGCAGTGCCACTTGTAACGAGCGCTGCCTCAGCCTGTTGCATAATCTCGTAAGTATGACCGTACATTACACGAACCGGAAGATCCTTCAGGATCTCATCATAAACCGAAATAGGTATGGAAGGCGTGGCAGCGACTACCCACTGGTAATCATTGAATTTATTGATGATCTGAGCGGCACGGGGGAGCAGGAAATTGATTTCGTTAAGGCGGCTGCCCGGCAGGATGGCCAATACCGGTTTCGGGCCGATCTTATATTTTTTACTGAAAACATCAGGCGTGTCGAGTTCTTCCATGGCTGTTGCCAGGTTGTCGAGCACGGGATTACCCAGGTATACGGCGTCGATGCCTTTTGATTTAAAATAATCAACTTCAAAGGGGAATATGACGTATAACTGTGTTACGTGTTTGCGGATGCTTCTGACACGATATTCCCTGGACGCCCACACTTTAGGTGCTATATAATACAACGTTTTGATGCCTTTGCGGGAGGCAAATTTTGCCATGCGAAGGTTGAATCCCGGATAATCTATCAGAATAAGCGCATCGGGATTGTATTCCATCAGGTCTTTTTTGCAGCGGGACAGTTCCCGAAGGTGCAAACCCAGCCTGGCTGCAACCTCTACAAATCCCATGACCGCCGATTTTGTGTCGGGGCCCCTGTATTTGAATTCGGCCAACGGATCAACTTCTGCAAGTGCTTGCATGAGCTGTTTGGCATATTGATCACCGGATACTTCCCCGGCGATTATAAAGTATCGCATAACCTTTAGTTTTTTTCGTTCCGGGTCAGGTCTTTCCACACATCCTTCAAACGTTCCAGTTCAAGATAGTTTGTATTGTCAATCTGATGTGGTACAATGGTCACATAATGCTTTGCAAGAAGGTTGTGGTCACATTCAGGGTCTTCAGGTTCCAAATTCTCGTACTGGCCAACCATCCAGTAATAGGGATGGCCATAGGGGTCCATTCTGCTTTCAATTTCTTTTATCCAGACTCCCATCCCAAAACGGCACAGACGAATTCCCTTTATTTCCTCTATGCTCCCCTGGGGTATATTCACATTTATATACGTATAGGGACTTGGCGGAACTTCAATGAACTTTTTCAGGATCTTCTTTCCGTAATACATACTGGCACTGAAATCGGCATTATCATGGTGATCGTTCAGGCTGAATGCCAGGGAAGGGATCTTGTAAAGAGCTGCTTCGCGTGTGGCTGCCAGTGTCCCTGAATACAGAACGGCGGAAGAGCCGTTGAATCCGTGATTGATGCCCGAAAGCAGCAGATCCGGCTTGCGCCGGTCAAAAAGCAGGTTTAATGCCATCTTTACACAGTCCACCGGAGTTCCCGAACAATAATACCGCCGAATCCCTTTTTCAGGATTGTTCACAGATACCATCCTAAGAGGTTTGCCGACGCTTACCGCATTGGACATGGCACTTTGAGGATGTTGAGGCGCCACCACCGTAATTTCACCTAAACCACGGGCCATTTCTATCAGGGCCTGAAGTCCTTTTGAAGTGTACCCGTCATCGTTTGTTATCAGTATGTGCATAGACTGCGAATTTAATGATTTTTTTTGAGCATTTCGCTGCATATATTAACTTTGCATTGGATAAAAAAACCAAAATTGAAATATGAATAAGATTAAAGTGGGAATTAACGGCTTCGGCCGTATCGGCCGCTTGGTTTTTCGGGCTGCCCAGCAAAGAGAAAACATAGAAATCGTTGGGATAAATGATTTGATCACTGTGGATTATATGGCATATATGCTTCGTTACGATACCGTTCACGGGCATTTCAAAGGTACCATCGAGGTTCAAGACAACAAACTCGTTGTTAATGGAAAAGCTATTCGGGTAACTTCGGAGAAGGATCCGGCCAATCTTAAATGGGAGGAAGTAGGTGCCGAATACATAGTTGAATCCACCGGTATTTTCCTGACAAAGGAAACAGCGCAAGCTCATATCAACGCCGGTGCAAAACGAGTTGTCATGTCCGCACCCTCAAAAGACGACACCCCTATGTTCGTATACGGAGTGAACCATAAATCCTATAAAGGCCAGACCTTTGTTTCAAATGCTTCCTGTACGACCAACTGCTTGGCTCCCGTAGCCAAAGTCTTGAATGATAAATTCGGCATAGTAGAAGGTCTTATGACAACAGTACACTCCATTACGGCTACCCAGAAGACCGTTGACGGTCCTTCCGCCAAGGATTGGAGGGGTGGTCGTGCTGCCTCTGCCAACATCATTCCTTCATCTACCGGGGCTGCCAAGGCTGTGGGTAGGGTGATTCCCGAACTTAACGGGAAACTTACCGGTATGTCATTCCGTGTTCCTACGGTTAACGTATCTGTAGTCGATCTGACCTGCCGTCTTGAAAAACCTGCCACTTACGAAGAGATCAAAGCGGCCATGAAAGCCGCTTCTGAAGGTGAAATGAAAGGTGTTCTGGGATATACGGAAGATGCAGTTGTTTCGTCGGATTTCATTGGAGATCCGCGAACATCCATCTTCGATGCCGGTGCCGGTATTTCACTTAATAACAATTTTATCAAGATCATTTCCTGGTATGACAACGAATGGGGTTATTCCTGCAAAGTCTTGGATTTGATCGAATACATGGCGACCGTAAAATAAAATGGTTTCTGTCATCATGGCGGCATATAACACGCAAAGCTATATCGCTGATGCTTTGGACAGTGTATTTGCCCAGACTTATCCTCATTTTGAGATCATAGTGGTGGATGACGCTTCTACCGACGGCACTTACGAACGTGTTGCTTCATACACTGACAGCCGATTGAAGTTACTTCGCAACGAACAGCGCTGCGGACCGGCTTTTTCCAGGAACAGGGCTATCCGGGAAGCTTGCGGAAAATATGTGGCCATCCTGGATTCCGATGATTTCTGGGCTCCGGAGAAGCTTCAGAAGCAGGTGTCGTTCCTGGAGAGACATTCCGGTACCGTGGGCGTGGGATCATACATTTACGAGACCGATGAAACGGGACGCAAGATCAAGGCAGTCAGATTTGCGCTATATCCCGGACCGATCAGGTGTTCTACCTTTTTTAGGTGTTCTTTTGCACATTCTTCCGTAATGATGCGCCGTTCTTTTATTGTGGAACACGATCTCTGGTATAACGAAACTTTTCCCGGTGCACAGGATTATGAACTTTGGATCCGTGCCGTTTTTGCAGGCAATTTCCATCAATTGCCATATTACCTTGCTTTTTACCGAAAAAATCCGGGACAGCTTTCAACACATCCGTCCAAAGTGCAGCAAAAAAATGCCATTCGTGTTTATCGACAACTATTGCAGAAACTGGATTATGAGCCTACGGATAATGAATTGTCGTCTCATCTCAGACTGGTAGGAATGAAGGAACTGACGGAAGAGGAAAAGGAAAAAAGTATGGACGTACTGGAATGGTGTGTGGACCTCTACAAAAAAAACCTGGATAAAATGGTTTTCAGGCCTTATTTGTTTGCCAGCGAGATCCTGTTACGTTTTCTGAAGTATTGCAGGGATAATTCCCTGGGATTTCTCAGATCCCTGCGTTTGATGATCTGCCTGCATTGGCGTATGCGATGCTTGTTTTTCCCTTACTTCCAGTTATTCCAGCGTTTATCCGTTAATCTGAAAGATGTTTGATATAAGGCAATACCGGCGTAAAGAGGTAGAACGGGAGAGGGTGGAATCACTCCTGGGAATGCTTCCCGGGGATGCTTCCCGGGTACTCGAAGCCGGATGCCGCGACGGTTTCATTACCCTCAAATTGGCTGAAAGATACAAAAGTATAACGGCCCTTGATTTGAATATGCCCCGGATAGATCATCCCCATGTGCATTGCGTACAGGGAGATATTACTTCTCTTTCTTTTCCCGATAAAACTTTTGATCTGGTCATATGTACCGAAGTGTTGGAGCACATCCTGCCCGGTGCGTTGGAGAAAGCCTGTTCTGAACTTTTGAGGGTCTGCAGCCGCCACTTGCTGATAGGGGTGCCTTACCGTCAGGATCTGCGGGTACATGCTACCCGTTGTGTTCATTGCGGAAAGATCAATCCCACAACGGGCCATGTCAATTCTTTTGATCAGCAGCACCTGATGTCGTTGTTCGGCAACATACCTTACAAGGCAGTCGAATATCCGGGAAAAGGCGTTTATAAGACCAACCGGGTATCCTATGCCATCTATAAACGATTTGGGTTCCCTTACGGATCCTATGAACAGGAAGAACCTTGTATATACTGCGGAAAACGTCTTGAAAGGCCCCGCCTGGGCGTGGCTGAACGTTTGATCTGTCTTTTTGCCAAAGGGCTGGAATTTCTGCAAAATAAAACAGGGCCCTCAAAGAGCCCTGTCTGGATCCATCTGTTATGGGAATTTACTCGGCAGGATTCATTGAAATATCAATGAAGTTACCTTGTTCGATAAATTTTGATATGAATTGTTGCACGGAATCGGCAGTGATCCCGTTGACCAGTTGTTCATACTCTGTATAGATATCTATATCTTCACGGTAATAACTGTTGAGTACCTCCATCCAGAAGCTGTTCCTGATAAGGTTTTCCTGCCTGTTCTTCAGAAAATTCTCCTTTGTCTTGTTAACATATTCCTCTGAAGGTCCTTTTTCGACCAGGGTGACGACATCGGCTTCCACTATCTGACGCATCCTCGCTTGTTTTTCGGTATCGGTGTCGAAGATGATCAGGAAAGCGGCATGTGCAACTGGTTTTTCCGTAGTGATAGTCTGTACGGAAGCTCCGTATGTGCCGCCTTCGTCTTCACGCAGGCTTTTCACATAGGCCTGTTCAAGGATTGATTTTACGGCATCCATGTAGATTCCATTCTTCAGATCGTATTCCTGATCTGCGGAATAGACGTTTACTATGGTTGTTTTCGGTGTTTCCATGACTACTTTGAAATGGTTCTCCAGTTTGCCTTTTTGTATGCGGTTGTCATCTTTAGTCCATGCGGCCGGTTCGATGGCGGCGGGCAAGGAACCCAGGTAGAGTTCCACCATAGGTTTAAGGCTTTCGGGATCTACATTGCCGACTATAGTAACGACGGCACCGTTTGCATTGCCAAAACACAACCGGTAAGCTTTTTCCAGATTGGCCAGAGATACTTTTTCCAACAGTTCGCTCGTTACTATCTGACTGCGGGGGTTATCGTTGTAAAGCGTTTTATAAATTTCTTTTTGAATAGCAAAATTCGGATTGTTCTCCAGGTTGGGGACAATAGCTTTTAACTGCGCCATAGGAGCTTCAAACTCACTTTCCACAAAACGGGGTGTGACAATATGTGCATAGACCAGTTCCAAAAGCGTCTGGATATCCTGGGGTGAGGCACTCCCGCTTATTCCCTGGCTATAGCTGCCAATAGAAGGTCTTGCAGAAGCGATCTTTCCGGTCAGTTTCCGTTTCAGAGCCGTGGCGTTGAAATTCCCCACACCGTTGCTTTGTACCCATACACTAAAGACATTGCTTTCTACGGAAGGAAGCAGGTCTTCGGGAATAATGGAGAAGCCGCCGTCATTCCGCAGGGAGAACAAGACTTCATCTTTTTTATGTGTTGTGGGTTTTACGATCACTTTCATCCCGTTGGACAATGTCCATTCAACACTTTCGAATGCACCCGGTTTTTCTGTTATGATCTTTCCGGGAACAATCGTTTCAGTGTTGACAATAGGCTCATCAGAGGCTTCTTCCTCATAGGCTTCGATCTCCATATCTTTCATTTTATCCAATACCTCTACGATATCTTGTTCTGTAGGTATGAACAGGCCTTCACGGGCAGGGCTGGTCAACAGTACGATACGGTTTTCCTCGGTAATGACCTGCTGTGCCAGCTGATTGATCTGATCCAGCTGGATAAAGGGCAAATATCCTTTGGCCACTTCCAGCTCATAGACGGGATCCAGAATGGGCTCGTTGAAAGCATAGTTGCTTATGATATCATTAATGAATTCCGAATTCATCCGGTCACCTGCATTTTCGGCAGCCTGTTCCAGGCGGCGCAGGTAATTGGTTTTGGCACGTTCCAGTTCCGTTTCGGTAAAGCCGTAACGGCTCATTTTCTCCACTTCCCTCATCAAGGCCTCAAATGCGATCAAGCTTTCCCCGTCCTTACCGGCTACTGAAAAATATGTTGCATCTACAGAAGTTGCAAGCGAAGAGAACATCATATTCGCACCCAGGAAGGGAGCGTCAGGTTTTTGTGCTATTTCCTGGAAGCGATCATTCATCATTCTGGATATGAATGATTTAAACATGTCAACCATATAGATCATTCCCAGAGATCTCATTTGGATTGGAATGGGTTCCGATTTGATAATAAACTCCACTCCGGTATTTTGGGCTTCCGGGTCGGTCACAATACCGATAATGGGATCGTCATTCTCCGGTACGGGGATCACTTTCTTTGGACTGGGAGTAGTAGGAGCGGGGATATTTTGGAAAAGAGCTGTCAGTTTGCTTTCCACCTGGTCAACATCGACGTCTCCGACGACTATGACTGCCTGATGATCCGGGCGGTACCAGGTCTGATAGAAGTCAACCAGTTCTTGTGCCGGGAATGTCGATAAGCCTTCCACCGTTCCTATGAGATTGCACTCTGCATATTTAGAACCTTTGTACAGATAGGGCAGAGAAGCTTCGAACATCCTCCACTGGGCCGTTCTGCGGGTACGCAGCTCCTCTATGATAACTCCGCGTTCCTTGTCAATTTCTTCCGGATCGTTTGTCACGAAAGCGGCATAGTCATGCATGATCAACAGGCAGGTGTCGAGTACGCTTTCACGTAACAGGGGAATATTGTTAAGCATGTATACGGTTTGCTCCACTCCCGTACCGGCATTGATATTCCTTCCGAAATGACAACCGATGCTTTCCAGGTAACTGATGAGCATTTTCCCGGGAAGGTTTTTTGTGCCGTTCAGGGCCATATGTTCCAGAAAGTGCGCCAGACCTGCCTGACGTTCGTTTTCCTGAATGGCACCTACGTTAGTGAAGAGATAAAACTCAGCACGTTTTTCAGGCTTTCCGTTGTGCCGGATATAATAGGTAAGCCCGTTCTCCAATTTGCCGATCCGGACTGCAGGGTCGTTCTTTAACGGCTCCTGAGGATTAGCCATTTGTGCAAATGCAGATATACCTGCTATGAGTAATACAAGCAGTGTTATTAAAGATTTCTTCATAGTTAAATAGTTGGTGTTGATTAGAGGGGCAAAGGTAATAAAAAAACGTTGCCATGTCCGTCTTTTTTGTATTTTTACAGATTCGACACTTAAAATTAATATACCGATGATTACTAAAAAAATCCTGATGAGCCTTGCTGCATTGTGCGTAAGTGCCGGTACGGCTTTGCCGTGTACCAATTTAATTGTAACTAAAGGTGCGTCGACTGACGGATCTATAATGGTCACTTATTCTGCCGATTCCCACCAATTGTTCGGAGAGTTGTATTTCTGGCCTGCTGCCCAATGGCCGGAAGGGACCATGCTAAAGATCTACGAATGGGATTCCGGACGCTTCAAGGGTGAGATCCCCCAGGCAAGACATACTTATTCCGTTACGGGCAATATGAACGAATACCAATTGCTCATAGGTGAGACTACTTATGGAGGAAGAAGAGAATTTCGCGATCCGGATGGGATCATGGATTACGGTTCATTGATCTATATAGCACTGCAACGCTGCAAAACGGCGCGGGAAGCTATTGTCCTGATCGATGAGCTGATGCAAACCTACGGTTATGCCTCCGGCGGAGAATCCTTTACCATTGCAGATCCCGACGAGGTATGGATCATGGAAGTGATGGCGAAGGTACCCAGAGTGGTGGAAGGGGTCAATATGAATAAAGGCGCTGTTTGGGTAGCTAAAAGAATACCTGACGGATATATTAGCGGTCATGCCAACCAGGCAAGGATAACACAAATTGATTTCAACGATCCGGACAATTGCCTGTACAGTCCCGATGTGATTTCACATGCCAGGGAGACAGGGATCTTTTCCGGAAAAGACAAGGATTTTAGTTTTTCGGATGTTTATGCCCCCGTGGACTTTGGTGGAGCCCGAGCCTGTGATGCCCGTGTATGGGCTTTTTTCAACAGGTATGCCGACGGTATGGATCAATACCTTGATTATGCCATGGGGCACAACCTGACCAACAGGATGCCTCTGTATGTCAAACCTAAAGTCAAATTGTCGGTAAAGGATCTGGCTGACATGATGCGTGATCACTTTGAAGGAACACCTATGGATATGACTTGTGACATAGGTGCGGGAGGGAATGCCCTGCCTTACCGTTGGAGGCCTATGACGTTTAAGGTGGATGAAACATCATACGTCAACGAACGCGCTATCGCCACGCAGCAGACCGGCTGGTGGTATGTAGGGCAGTGTCGGAGCGACTTCCCACGCGATTTGGGCGGTTTGTACTGGTTTGCCGTAGACGATGCAGGAACTTCCGCCTTAACGCCCATTTACAGTGTTTCCACAAGGGTCCCCGAATGTATAGAGGAAGGGAATGGGAGTATGCTCGAGTATTCAGAGACTTCGCTGTTCTGGATCGTCAACCGGGTGACACAGTTCGCCTACCTGCGCTATAACCAAATAGGGGCTGAAGTGCGCGAAATAGTGGATGCATGGGAAAACGATATGATCGAAAAAACGGCACAGGTGGACCGGGCAGCCCTGGCACTTTACAGGCAGGATCCTGCCCTGGCACGTGAATTCCTTACCCAGTTTTCGGTAAACACGGCTCAGGAACTTTTCAACAAATGGGTAGCACTTGATAAGTACCTTTTGGTTAAATATATTGACGGCAATACAAAACGCCAGGAACCGGACGGTTCTTTTTCCAACAACGGCCATGATCCGCGCATCCCTGCTTATCCGAGGAACGATGGTTATACGCAGAAATGGAAAGAGTCTGTTGTAAAGGATAACGGAAAGATCCTGGAGTCAAGATAATATGAAACGTTTTATTCTCCTGTTGCTTCTTCTCCTGCCGCTGACTGCCGGGGGAACTGAACAATGCAGGATCTTTCTACTCAATATTGATAGCGAGATCCATGCAAAATCCGCCAGGACTTTGGAAAAAGCACTCCGGGAAGCCGGGGATTGGGATGCCGGGGTGTTCCTGATGCAACTCAATACATTTGGCGGTGCACTTGATGCAGCGGAGAAAATGCGGACGGCTCTGCTTGAGGCGCCTTTTACAACGGTTGCATTTATTAACCACCAGGCTGCCTCGGCAGGAGCCCTGATATCTCTGGCGTGTGACGTTATTTATATGTCTCCCGGATCTACCATAGGTGCTGCCACCGTGGTCAACCCCACGGGTGAGCCCATGCCCGAGAAATACCAGTCCTATATGCGGTCGCTTATGAGGGCCACGGCAGAGCAGAAGGGGAGAGATACCAGACTGGCAGAACGGATGGTCGACGGAGATACGATCGTAAGCCTGACCACACAAGAGGCCATAAAGGCGGGTTTCAGCCAGGGAGAGGTTTTGAATATCGGGGAAATTGTAGACCTGTTGGGATACGACGATTGTGAAATAAGAGAATATAAAGAAACTGCGCTCGACAAGGTGATAGGCTTTTTTCTGCTTCCCGTAGTCCAGGCATTGTTGTTGATGGGAATGGTCGGAGGGGTATTCTTTGAACTGAAGACACCGGGTGTGGGATTCCCGCTTGGATTGGCCATTGTCTGTGCTATTGGATACTTTTCCCCGCTTTTTCTGGAGGGACTGATACAATACTGGGAAATTGCCATCATGGTAGTCGGACTTATCCTGTTGGGCATAGAGATATTTGTTACGCCTGGCTTCGGCGTGCTCGGTATTCTGGGCATTCTGGCCATCGTAACGGGATTGACGATGTCCATGGTAGATAATTGGATCTTTGAATTTAAAGGTCCTTTTCCCTGGAACAGGATCCTGGGACCGGTAGCCATCGTAATGGTCGCATCGTTGGCTTCGATCACCGGCATATTGTTGTCGGTACACATGTTGTTTCCCACCCGGGTGTTCAACCGTATAGCTTTGCGTACCGATCTGAAGACGGAAAACGGTTTTGTAGGTGTGCCTACACTCAAGGATATAGTCATAGGTGAGGAAGGCGTAACGTTTACCGACCTGAGACCGGCCGGAAAAGTGACCATTAACGGTAAATGGGTGGAAGCCAGGGCAGCTGTCGGTTTTATACGAAAAGACACAAAAGTGAAAGTGGTCCGTATAGAAGGAGGCGTTATTTTTGTTGAGACTCTATAAGTTCCAACAATCGCTCAACGGCTTCTTCCTGACGTATCCCCCGCATAACGGGGGTTTTCCCTTTATAGAGGGTCACCTTGCCTTTGCCTTCCCCGACGTATCCGAACTGGGCATCGGCCATTTCACCGGGACCGTTGACTATGCAGCCCATAACGGCAATGGTACAACCTTTCAGGTGTGATGTTGCCTGTTTAACGGCACGGACTGTTTCTTCCAGGTCAAATTGGGTACGTCCGCAACCGGGACAGGAGATATATTCGGGTTTTGTAAAGACACATCGCGTTGCCTGCAACAAGTCCATGCAAAATTCCGTGAGTTCTTCTTTTGTGGCAAAGGGAGCCTCTACAAAGGGCATGGGGAGTGTTTTCCAGTCAATGGTGCCATCCAGCAGTCCCGGGGCCCATTTGTAGCACGAACTTACTATCAGACGATCCCAATCGGTGATTGTTGCATGATCCTCAATTGCGGTCAGGAATAACTTTCCAAAGCGGATCTCTTCTTCGGGTGCTTCGGTAAGGGAAACACGAAAGGTATCCCCGATCCCTTTCCGTAGCAATGTAATGATGCCGGCAGCCGACCTCAATCGTCCCTCACGTCCGCTGCCCGATTCGGTCACTCCCAGGTGGATGGGATAACTCATCTTCATTTCTTTCATTCGTTCAGCCAGCATACAGTTTGCCTGAACCATGATCTTGGTGTTGCTCGATTTGAGGGAAACTACCACATGCGGAAAATCCAACTCATTGCATAAGGTGAGGTACTCTAAGGCAGCCCGGCACATACCTTCAGGCGAATTGCCGTATGATTCCAGGATATGTGCCGGCAACGATCCGTGGTTGACGCCAATGCGTAAAGCGGTACCGTTTTCACGACATACCCGGAATAATTGAACAAGTAATTCCCTTACCCTCGAAAGGTCTTTTGAGAAGTTCCCCGGATTGATACGCACCTTATCGGCTACACGGGCAGCTTCAATGGCTGTAGCGGCTGAAAAATGGACATCAGCTACAAGTGGTATGTCTATTCCGCGTGAGAGCAATTGCTGCTTTATAAGGGCAAATGCCTTAACCTGCGGCAGTCCCTGGGTCGTTAGCCTGATCATGTGGGCGCCTTCCCGGGCTATGCGTTCACATTGGGCAACGGAAGCTTCAACATCCAGGGTGTCTGTATTGCACATAGTTTGTACACTGACGGGATTTCCGCCTCCTATGGCCAATTTGCCAACATGGACGGTATGTGTTCTAATGATCATAAATGTATAAAAATACCTACGGAAAAGAGCAATTGGTTTGGATATCCGTAGGTGTAGTATTCATTGCTGTATAAAGCCGGATTCTCTATCATGGAAAGAGAATAGAGGTAATTTGCCTCAATATGGAATTCAAAGGGTTTGAGGATCAGTGCCAGTCCGGCCCCTCCCTGGATACCATAATCAGCATATATATGGTTGCAGTCAAAAACGACCCGTTTCCCTTCAGGATAGTCTGCCGTAAAATCCACAGCACTCATACGGTAGCTGCCAAAACACCCCAGATTGATCAGCAGGCGCATTTTCCAGAAGTCAATATGGAACTGCGATGTCAGGGGTATTCGGACCACTTCGTAAATGCGTTTAACGTCGGGGGTATTATATCCCTGCTGCGTATAGGTAAATCCCGTCTGTAGTCCAAAATAGGGCATGGTACCCCACAGATCGTGGTAAAACGTATATAGTAGGGAAACATTCTTGTACGAGGCAACCATTTTTTGTTTACGGTCAGGGTTGAATGATACCCCATTGAAAGCATAACCTCCCCGGATACCCACCATGTGCTCCCTGTAGGGGGTTTGGGCAACGGCAGCCGATCCTGTCAGCAGGAATAGGGCAACGATAAGCCATTTACCTTCTTTTAGACGGAGAAGTGAGCGTAACATGCTGATTAAGTAATGGTTCTATAAGAATAGTCTGTGTAATTTCCATCTTTTCGGCCAATTCTATGATCTGGCTGCCGCCGGGTAAACGGAACATGCGTACCCGTTCAGCCTGTCTTCTTTCTGCGATATTGCCTGTGTCCCAGAATCCGTTATTGTTCAGGTCTTCGGTAACACGGATCGTGTATTTTCCCTCTTTCAGGTACGGGAAACTGACCGTCGTATCGGATATTATCCTGCGGGTATCAAGTACTTGGTTCCTGCCTTCGTTCATCAAATCCAGTATGATCGGCGAGGGGACATTTTGTGCTTGCAGGTGCAAAGCACCGAAATCTTCCGATAGCAAGGTCTTGAATTTCGTTTCCAGGGAATCGTTCGGCAATCCGTTGATATCTGTAAAGGCATCGGAAGGGATCAAGAAGGAATATTGTGTGCCCTCCAGATACGTGTCGGGAAATATCCTGTACACGCAAAGGTCCAGGGAGTCGGGCCGCACAGTAAAAGATACTTTTACCGTATCGTCCTGCGGGGTGATACGTGTCATTTCTGCCAGGCTGAAGTCCGGGTTGACCGTCAGGCTCGGAAATTGCACCAGTATGCCGTTAACAGGGAGTTTTTCGGGTGTAGCTGTCACCTTCAAGTCCATAGCTTCCCTTTTTGGTTTGACTGATGGGGGAGCAGCCTGTTGTCTTTCAGAACGGTTCCTGCCGATGTTGGCCAGGTCTTGCTGTTTCTTCTCTCCTTCCTTTTCGTCCACATAGGGATTGAACTTTAAAGTGTCTGTCCTGGGTTTTAGGATGTTCAGGGAATCATCCGTAGCCATATAGGTCAGGTAGAGTTGTAGGGTGTCCGGGACGGAAGGGGCGGAGAGCCACCATATGAGACTGTCCCGCCTGTAATTGTGCTGCCGTATGATGTCTGTGGAATCAATCCCGGGTACGGTAGCACTGATGATCACCGCATTCGGAGCACCAAATTTCAACTCGAGTGCTTTGGGCTGTATCCGTTTGTAGCTTCGAAGGAATTGGCGTGAGCTCCTTTCCTGGAAAAGAAAAACATTTGTTTCTATGGGTCTGCGTAACAATCCTGCCGTATCTGTCAAAAAATAGGGTTGGATCTCAGGGGCATAGGTAAACATCCTCTTGACCGGCCGGATTAACGTGTCGATAAAACCTACTTGTTCCCCCCCGGTCTGCTCGTAGCGGTAATTGTTGTTCTGATCGGTTATGGCATATAATGAATACAGGGTGTCCTTTAAGTTTCTGAGAACAAAATAGCCGTAACTATCCGTTCGTGTGACGGCAACGGGAAGTGTCCTTGCCAGCGTCGTGTCTACCGGATTTATATGTAACAGGACTGTAGCATTTTCAATCGGAAGCAGGGTAGAGGCATCTACTACCAGACCGGAATACATGAGCGAATCTACCTCATCCCCGGTAGAGAAGCTTAAAGCAAAGATAGGGAACGGATTGCCTTCATTATTGTCCTGGATGGCATTCCCGAAATACATGCTGTACGTTGTATTGGGTTTAAGCTCACTTTGCAGGTCAACTACGACTCCTTTGCCCTTGGTGCGTATGGTAGGATTTTTTTCCGGCGGGGGAGAAAGGATGATATTCTTATTGGCATCAACGATCTTGACGTATTCGTTAAACTGCAGTTCTATCTTTTTCAGGGAAACGGGTACGTTAATCTGGTATACATCGGGGATGGTGGCAGTCAGCAGGGGAGGAATGGTATCTTTGGGTCCCCCTGCCGGTGCAGCCGTTGTATTGGCACACCCATTCGGAAGAATAAGGGAAATGGCAAAGAGGATCCCTGCAGCTGATAGGCTTATATAGGATATGATCTTTTTCATGGTTAAACCGATTTTACCATTTCAACGCCTTTTATTGTACCCAATTGTTCTATCAGATTTTCCAGATCGCCGGATTCCTGAACGTAAACTTCCAATTCGGCATCAAATATATTGTCGTGTGTGATAAGGTTGAAACTACGTATATTGACACACAAGAGTAGTGTAACTTTTTGTGTGATATCGTGTATAATACCCAGTCGGTCTTTACCCCTAAGGACAATTTTTGCCAAGGAACAGGAAAGGAGTTGCCTTTTCCAAACCACCTGTACCATGGCGTTGTTATTTCGATGCAGCCTTTTAAGTGCTTCGATACGTGGACAGGTGGTAGAGTGGATATACAGATCGGACGTTTTTCTGTCTATGAAGCCTATTAGTTTTTCGTCTGCCGTAGGTCTGCAGCAGGAAGCAAAATGATAGTTCTTATAGTCTTTCCGGCGTTTCCAGTCGGGATAAGGGACCCATGTTGCGAATTTTCGCGACGGCATTCCCTTGAGTAGAATGTCCCTCAAATTGCCAAGATCCAACATCCCGGCACCGATCCTTCCGTAGAGTTCTTCTTTTGACCCGATACCATAAGCCTTCAGGAGTTTGTTCATCAGGCGTGTGTTCGGTTTGATGCCGAACTCATCAAGACGTGTGAGCAACAGTTGTTTTCCTTTCTCAATATGGTCTTCTCCGCTTTTCTTGAGCATATCCAAGATCATTGTCCTTGCCTTTGGAGTGGTCACAGATCCCAGCCACTCGACTCTGACCTGTTGTTTTTCCGTGGTAATGACCTCTACTTGGTCACCTCCCCGCAACGGGGTGGAAAGAAGCATGAGCTTTTGATTGATCTTGGCTGCCAGGGCATGGTTCCCTACCTGGGAATGGATATAATAGGCAAAATCCAGAGCGGTGGCACCTTTGGGTAACATGCGCATTTCTCCTTTGGGAGTGAAGACATATATTACCGATATGAGGTTTCCCGGCTGAAAATCATCAAAGAACGCGAGGGATTGGGCATCTTTGTTCTCAAGCGTTAACCGGACCTGGGCCAGCCACTTTTCCATGCCGCTTATTTCGGAGGTTACGCCTTTGTATTTCCAATGCGCTGCAACACCCTGTTCTGCCAGATCATTCATTCGCTTGCTGCGTATCTGGACTTCCAGCCAGTTGCCCGAAGGAGTGAGGTATGTGGAGTGGAGGGCTTCGTAGCCCGTTTCCTTTGGAGTTTTAAGCCAGTCACGCCGCCTCTCCAAATAGGGTTCCCATCTCTGACTGAGCCACTGCTCAATCATATAGCACATTTGGTGTTCTTGTTCGATGTCGGTGACTTCCGGGTTAAACACGATCCGCAGGGCAAACAAATCAAAGACTTCCTCGAAAGGAACGTTGCGTTTCCTCATTTTGGACCAGATCGAATAAGGGGTTTTGATACGTGTGGAAAGGGTGAAATCGAGACCTTCCCCTTCCAGGATCTCCCGGATAGGTTCCAGGAAGGTTTCGGTCAATTCGGTTCCCTGCCTTCCCGACTCGGAAGCAACCTTTTCGGCAATTTCGTTGTATTCGGCAGGCATGACGTATTTCATCCAGATATTTTCAATCTCGGATTTTATGGTATATAGTCCCATTTGGTGGGCCAGGGGAGCAAAGATGTACATCGATTCACCCAGGTTGCGTGCCCGTTTTTCCATAGGCAGTTCGTCCAGGTTCCGCAAGTTATGAAGCCTGTCGGCCAATTTGATCAGCAGCACACGGATATCGTTGTTTACGGTAAGGAGCATCTGTTTAAAGGTCTCTTCCTGCGTTTTATCCTGGGCAGCGAAAACACGTTCCATTTTACCCAGTCCCTCTACCAATTCCTCGACCTTTTTCCCAAATATGCCGCCGATCTCTTCTTTTGAATAATCTGTGTCGGTAAGGATATGGTGAAGCAGTGCCGTTATAATAGATTTGTATCCCAATCCTATCTCTTCCACAACGATTTTGGCCACATCTATGTTATGCAGGATGATGGGATCACCCGATATACGTTTTTGGTTCTTGTGTGCTTCTTTTGCAAATTGGTAAGCCCTGAGCACCAGCTCATATTCTTCATTGCTGGCACAACGTCTAAGGCTTAGCTCCATAAGCGGTTCAAAGTATAGATCTATCGGGTCCCGGGTATCCAAAATATCTTTGTTTAAGTTTAGAGTGTAGCAGCAAATGCAGATATGTCACGGTCAAGTTTTTCAAGATCACCGGTGAGGGGATATCCCGCAAGCTCGATCCCCGGACTAAGGAGCTCCCAGCGGTGTTTCTGTTGCATGTTTTGAACAAAAAGCTGGAGGTTCTTCAATCCGCCGCCGCTCCAGGAATAGCCGCCGAAAAGGAATGCCTTTTTTCTGGCCGGTTGCATGATCTCTATCTCGTGGCACAAGTGATGCATGTATGGATGCATTCCCGTGTTGTAAGAGCATGAGCCCAGAACGATCCCGTTATATTTCCAGATTTCTTTGAGTATGAAAGAAGGATGTGTCTTTGAGACATCAAAAACCCGGATGTTGCGGATTCCGTTGACGGCCAGTTGGCGGGCGATGTAGTCGGCCATTCTTTGGGTATGTCCGTACATGGTGGCATAAACAAGCACAACGCCTTTTTCTCCTTTGCTTGCAGCCCACGAGCTATACCAGTCAAAGACTACTTTGGGGTCTGTACGCCAGACAGGTCCGTGTACGGGGCAGATGATCCTGATAGGTAGGGTAGCGGCTTTTTGGAGTGCCTTTTCCACCTGGACGGAGAAACGTCCGACTATGTTTGTATAATAACGAAGCATTTCATCCTTGTAATACTCCAGATTGATTTCATCGTCAAAAATGCCTCCGTCCAGTGTGCCGAATGTGCCAAAAGCGTCTTGTGAGAAAAGGATGTTCTCCGTGGTGCAGTAAGCCATCATGGATTCCGGCCAATGGACCATGGGCGTCATGACAAATTGGAGGTTGTGTTGTCCCAGTTCCAGCTTGTCTCCTTCCTTGATTTCGCGGATCCTGCTCTTGTCAATAACCGGAAAATAGATTTCCAGCAATTTAACGGCCCGGGCATTCGTTACTACCGTTGTGTGCGGATAACGCTGCAAAAGCTCACCTATCATCCCTGCGTGGTCCGGTTCCATATGCAGAACGACCAAATAATCTAGGTCACGTCCATTAAGTATTTCTTTAATTTCCTCAAAATAAGAGCGATCACTCCCATACTCTATGGTGTCGAGCAAAGCTGTCTTTTGATCTGTAAACAGGTAGGAGTTGTATGATATACCAAAGGGAAGCGGCCAATTGTTTTCAAAGAGGGATTTGCTTCTGTCGTTCGTACCGATAAAGTGGAGGGTGTCTAAAATTTTTGCGGTCATGGTCTAGAATAATGTTGTTGTTTTATCTGTTTCAAAAAGTGTGCCTTCGGAAGACGTTTCTCCTATCAGGACTAAAAAGTCTTCTATACCGATCATTTTGATCCCCAATTTTATAGCTTTCTCTAATTTTGAGGGTCCCATTTTTTCTCCGGCCAGCAGATAGTCGACATTACCCGATATGGCTGACAGGACCTTGCCTCCGTGCGAAATGATCCATTGTTTAATCTCTTCACGTGAACGGGGAAAATTACCCGATATGACAAATCGCTTTCCATCCAGTTTATTGGAGATGCGTATCGTTTCTTCAGCCCCTTGTGAAAATGGCAGTCCGGCAGCACGTAACTTCTCAATCATAATAGAAATCCACTGATTTTCAAAGAAGTCACGTATGGATGTGGCAATTTTTTTCCCAATTTCTGGGGCTTCGGTCAATTCCTCGACGGAAGCATTGCGCAGGGCATCCAACGACCCGAAATGGGAGGCCAGGTATTTTGCGGTAGTTTCTCCCACCAATGGAATCCCAAGAGCAAAGAGGAACCGGTGAAAGGGGACATTTTTAGATGCTTCGATGCTGCCAAGCAGGTTCGTTGTAGATTTTTCCCCCCAGTTTTCCAGGAGGGTGAGCGATCCGGGATCCAAGCGATAAAGATCTGAAGGATCCGATACGATATGCTTGCTAAAAAGCTGTTCCACAAGAGCCTGGCCACCCAGGATGTTCATGGCTTTACGGCTCATAAAATGCTCTATCCGGCCTTTAATCTGCGGAGGGCAATCCCGGCGGTTGGAACAGAAATGTTTGGCTTCTTCAGGGTCTCTTTCCAGGAGTGTGCCGCATTCCGGACAATGTGTAATGTAGCGGAACGGCTCCGTGCCTTCGGGTCTTTTTCCCAAGTCAACCCCTACGACTTTGGGGATGATCTCGCCTCCTTTTTCCACATATACAGTATCACCCAGTCGGATGTCATGCAAGGCTATCTGGTCTGCATTATGCAGTGAGGCACGTTTTACGGTAGTTCCCGAGAGTAGTACGGGTTGCAGATTGGCGACCGGGGTTACTACACCGGTCCTTCCAACCTGGAAATCAACCGAAAGAAGCTTCGTTGCCGCTTGTTCGGCCTTGAACTTGTAGGCTGTGGCCCAGCGCGGGCTCTTGGCTGTCATACCCAACGAGCGTTGGATAGCAAAATCATTCACTTTGACTACTACGCCGTCGGTGGCAAAAGGCAGGGTGGTGCGTGCATCATCCCAGTAATCGAGAAAGTCCATAATCTCCCCAACACTCCGGCATAACCTGCGGTGGTGTGAAATGGGGAATCCCCATTCGAAGGCTGCTTCCAGGGCTTGCCAGTGGGTATCGATCCCGCGTATATCTGTTATCAGATCGTAGAGATAACAATCCAGTCCGCGGTTTGCCACCAGATCCGGTGAGAGGAGCTTGAGCGTACCGGCAGCGGCATTGCGGGGGTTGGCAAAAAGTGGTTCTCCGTTTTCTTCTTTGCGTGCGTTCAGTTCTTCAAAACTGTTGTAAGGCATGAATATTTCTCCCCGGATCTCAAATTGGCGGGGATAGGGAAAAGTGATATTACTTTCAGGTTTCAATAAGGCAGGAACGGAGGCTATCCGCCTGACATTCCGTGTGACGTCGTCGCCTATGGTGCCATCCCCGCGCGTAAGTGCCCTGAACAGCTTACCATCCCTGTAAGACAGACATATGGCCGTTCCGTCGAACTTCAATTCACAGACGTATTCAACGGATTGGCCGGCAGCTTTTGTTATCCGGTTGTGAAACTCGGTCAATTCTTCCCTGCTGTAGGTATTGCTGAGCGATAACATGGGATATTTGTGGGGTACTTGACGAAAAGCTCTGTTTTCTTCAGAGATATCACTCCCAACATGTTGTGTGGGTGAATCATCTGTCGCAAGGTCGGGGAACTTTTTTTCCAAAGCGGTCAGCTCCTGGACGAGCATATCGTACTCGAAATCGGAAATCTCAGGAGCATTTAGGATATAGTATTTCTTATTATGCTCATTTATAGCATCTTTTAACTCCTTAACCCGGATAATTGCCTGGTTGCGATTCATGGGATAAAGATAAGAACTATATCTGAATTACTTGTTATGACCATTCCATTGTATGGTGTCGTCCTGGATCAGTATCTCCCCATTGCCTGCCATGGCACGGAGAACTTCCATGACTTGTTCCTCCGACTCGGAAAAAAGTAAGTCCAGTTGCTGGATACTGATAGGTTTCCTGCGGAGGGCCTCGGTGATCTTTCCGGCGATTCGCTCGAACGTTTCGTCAGGATTTTCCTTTCCCTGGCGGGTTAGGCAGACATCACAGATGCCGCAATCATGTGTCATACCTTCCCCAAAATAGGCAAGCAATTGTTTACTCCGGCAGGGTGCTTCGGATTGTGCGTATGTAAGAATGGCTTCCATCCGGCGTGCATAAGCATCCTTACGTTGCAGGAAACTGGCCGGGTTAAGGTAAAGGTTTCCCGGCTCCAGTCTGGAGGTATGCAGGAATACCTGCGGAGCTTTCTTTTGGGGGATATAGGAGATGACTCCCAGTCGTGAGAGGTGAACCAGGTATTCTTTGATAACGGCAGGTGCATTGCGGCTGATATTGGCTAGGTATTTTTCATCTATGGAAACAAAACCGCTGAACACCCCGGTATAGGTACGCAGAAGGAGTTTAATGAATGTGTCAAGCCTTGGATTGGCTATTTGTACGCGGTACAACTCATCACGGTTGACCCGGAACATGATCCTGGAAGGATTGTCGACTTCTTCGGTAAGGGAAATATATCCTTCCTGTTCCAGACATTGAAGGGCATACCAGAGGGTGGAGGGAAATTTTTTCTGTCGTTGGGCAAATTCCTCCAACTGGAAATTAAATTGCTGTTCTGCTCCTTCTCCGTAAGCCAGTCCAAGGAAAGAATAAAGGTCCTGGTATGTTTGTTTGATGAATTCGGGGTCGGGGAAAGAAACGGCAAAAATCTGCTGCATACGTTTGGCATCGGAAGGGTTATAGAGCAGGACGGCGAAGGATTTCTTCCCGTCCCGTCCGGCACGTCCTGCCTCTTGGAAGTATGCTTCGGGGGAATCGGGCAGATCGAAATGACAAACAAAACGTACGTCAGCTTTGTCTATCCCCATGCCAAATGCGTTTGTTGCCACCATGATCCTTACAGTTCCCTTTTTCCATTTTTCCTGTTTGGATGATCTCTGGCGGGGGTCCATTCCCGCGTGGTAGGCATCTGCCTTTATTCCGTTGAATATCAGGAATTCGGCAACATCTTCTGCTTTTTTTCTTTCACGCACATAGACAAGTCCGCTGCCTTCGACACCTTGAGCAATGCGAAGCAGCTGTCCCATTTTGTCTTCTGTTTTCCGGACCACATAAGCCAGGTTTTTTCGTTCGAAAGAACTTTGAAAAACACGGTTGTTTTTGCGAAAACGCAGTTTTTCCCGGATATCCTCTATCACTTGCGGGGTAGCGGTTGCCGTCAGGGCCAGTACGGGTACTTCGGGGTATGTATCACGGAATTCGGCAATCCGCAGGTAAGAGGGACGAAAGTCGTATCCCCACTGTGAGATGCAATGTGCTTCGTCTACCACAAGAATGGATGGCTCCATTTTACTGACCCGTGCCCGGAACAGTTCCGTTCCCAGGCGTTCCGGTGAGAGATAGAGGAATTTGTAAGATCCGTAAGCGGCATTATCCAGAGCTACGTCGATTTCGAAGGAACTCATGCCTGAATGAACACAAAGTGCCTTAATACCCAGTGTCTTGAGTTTTTCTACCTGATCTTTCATAAGGGCTATCAGGGGGGTGACCACAATACAAATACCGTCAAGCAGCAGGGCAGGGATCTGGAAACAGATAGATTTTCCTCCTCCAGTAGGCAATAAGGCAAGCGTATCCGTTCCCTGGTATATGGAAGAAATGATATCTTCCTGGCTATCACGAAACGAAGTGTAACCCCAATAACGGAGCAAGGTTTGATGAAATATTCCGGAACGATTTTGGTTCATACTTTCCTTGTTGCAAAGATAAATAAAATGAGTATCTTCGCAACTTAGTTAAAGGATGTTCTTTCTGAAATTACTATTTTTAATACATTAATTATGAGCAAATTAGATCTATCCAAGTATGGAATTACAAATGTGGGGGAGATCGTACATAACCCTTCCTATGAACAACTTTTCCAGGCAGAAATGGATCCTGCCAACGAAGGGTTTGAAAAAGGTGTCCTGACCAACATGGGGGCCGTTAACGTCAGAACAGGCGTATTTACAGGCCGCTCACCAAAGGACAAATACATTGTTAAAGACGCAACCACAGAAAAAACCATATGGTGGGACGGGGTGATCAACAAGCCCGTTTCTACCGAAATCTGGGACTCTCTTAAGAAAATTGCTCAAAAGCAAATGACAGGCAAGGATAAGTTGTACGTGGTAGATGCATTTTGCGGGACCAATACGAATACCCGTTTGAAAGTGCGTTTTATCATGGAAGTTGCCTGGCAGGCACACTTTGTGACCAATATGTTCATCCGTCCTTCAGTTTACGAACTTGAACATTTTGGAGAGCCGGATTTTGTGATGATCAACGCTTCCAAGGCGACCAATCCCAATTGGAAAGAACAGGGCCTGCATTCAGACGTATTCGTAGTATTCAACCTTACCGAACGTATTGCGGTAGTAGGTGGCAGCTGGTACGGAGGGGAAATGAAAAAAGGTATATTTTCTATGATGAACTATTACCTGCCCCTGAGAGGGATTGCATCGATGCACTGCTCTGCCAATGTGGGTGAAGACGGTGACGTAGCTATTTTCTTCGGTCTTTCCGGAACGGGCAAAACCACCTTGTCTGCTGACCCCAAACGTTATCTGATCGGAGATGACGAACACGGTTGGGACGATCAAGGTGTCTTTAACTACGAGGGAGGCTGTTATGCTAAATGTATTGATCTGAGCCAGGAAAAGGAACCCGATATCTGGAAAGCCATCCGTCGGGATGCCTTATTGGAGAATGTTACCGTTTTATCTGACGGCACCCCTGATTTTGCCGACGGTTCGATTACCGAAAACACCCGTGTTTCCTATCCTATATATTTTATTAATAAGATTGTGCTGCCATCCAAAGCAGGTCATGCCAAAAAGGTCATTTATCTTTCTGCAGACGCCTATGGTGTTTTACCTCCGGTATCCATACTGGACGAGAAACAGGCGCAATATCACTTTCTGTGCGGTTACACTTCCAAACTAGCCGGGACGGAGCGTGGGATTACCGAGCCCGTACCTTCCTTCTCGGCTGCTTTCGGAGAAGCTTTCCTGACCGTACATCCGACCATCTATGCCAAAAACCTGGTTAATAAGATGGAAGAACACGGTGCCAAGGCTTACCTGGTCAATACCGGTTGGAACGGGACTGGTAAACGCATCTCTTTGAAAGATACGCGTGCCATTATTGATGCCATCCTGGACGGTAGTATTGAAAAGGCTTCTACCAAACACATCCCCATTATGAATCTGACTATTCCCATCAAGTTGCCCAACGTATCCGAAGGCATCCTGGATCCTCGCGATACGTATGCAGATCCCAAAGAATGGGAAAAGAAAGCTTTATCACTGGCATCCAAGTATATCAAAAACTTTGAAAAATACTGCGACGATCAGGCAGCCCGCGATCTGATCCCCTCAGGGCCCCAACTGCCGTAATGAGATAAGAGATAAGCTTAAAACAAAGAAAGGCTGCTTTCCAGGCAGCCTTCTTTTATGGATACACCCCCAACTAGTATTTCAGGATCTTGTGAAAATCAAATTCTTCCGGATTGGGAACGATGGCTTTAGCAGCCTCATAGTCGGCTTTTGTAATGTAATCCATCATGTGACGTATATAGAACTGGACTTCTTGTGATTTCATGTTCACTAGACGGGGCGGAATCTTTCCGGTAGTGGGATCTTGGAGGTCCTGCAGGAAAAGCGGGATGATTCTCCCGTTACCGTCCCGGCATACCATACAGCCACTAACGTTTTTTGTAAACAATTCATATACGCCCATACCTAACATAGAGCAATATTCCAGGTCAAAGGATTTTGGGGTGATGCAACGTACTTCATAACCTACTTCCACAGGCCGGGTTTTGACATTGAGACCCAGTTCCTTCATTTTTTTCTCTACCAGGTTATCGATGATATGCGATTTAGATATTTTGCCCAGTTCAGGGTGTCCGTGTGCATCGTATGTAAAGGCAATACCTGCATTTTTGACGTCTTCTTCAGACAGGATCTGAAAGACCCCTTCGGCTATCATGACACATCCGTACGGGATATTACGGATCTGGCGTTTGATGACCGATGAAATGATCAGGTTTACGATCTTCTCAATGGTTATCTGTGTCTTGTAGAACATTTCAGAGATGATGATCATGGGAAAATGGCAGGAAGAACCGATCCCAAAGGCCAGGTGACCGGCCGACCGACCCATAGCCGTTACAATAAACCAGTTTTCACTGGTACGGGCATCTTCATAAACGGTCCGGCCCAGGGTCGCACCTTGTGCTTTAGCGCTTTGGTATCCAAAAGTAGAAATGCCTTCAGGTAAAGGCAAGTCGTTATCTATCGTTTTGGGAACGTGGATGTTGGCTATGTTATATTCTCTCTCTACCAGGAATTTGGAGATGCGGTTTGCCGTAGAGGCCGTATCATCCCCTCCTATAGTCACTAAAAGTTTTACATTGTTTTCCTTGAAGAAATCCAGATTGAAACGCTCTTCAAAATCTTCGTCCGAAGGTTTGAAACGGCTCATGCGCAGGTAAGATCCCCCGCGGTTGAACAGCATGTCAGCCTTTTCGTAGTCTATATCTTCCTGTCGGCATTTTTCTTTACAGAACAGTCCGGTATATCCCCCGTGAAGGCCAATTACGCGGTATCCTTTGGTAATAAAAGTTTTTGTAATCGTACATACTACTGCGTTGATCCCGGGAGCCGGCCCGCCACCGCATAATATGGCTATTGAAGTTTTCTTTTCCATGTCTACTGTTTTTAGGTCGACAAATTTAATTAAAAAGCTTTGTTTATAGAAACGATATGGCATTAAAATGCCTGAGCCATTGCCATAATTTGTGAACAGGAAAGCCCATCACATTGAAATAGCTTCCCTGAATTTTCTCTATTCCAATATATCCCAACCATTCCTGGACACCGTATGATCCGGCCTTATCAAATGGTTTGTACGTATTGATATAGTATTCGATCTCACGTTCGTCCAATGAGGCGAACCAAACGAGCGTCGTGTCCTGAAAACCGGTGTGGATCTCCTGATCGGGTGCCTTATCCGACTGGGATCCCTTTTCCGGGCATGAACCTGATCGCAGGTATACCCCGGTAATCACCTTATGGCAACGTCCGGAAAGGTGATCTAACATGCAACGTGCATCATTTACAGAAGCGGGTTTTCCCAGCACGGACCAATTGTGCTTTCCTCGTGCGTGTTTGTTCCGGGTAAAGACCAGGGTGTCGGCGGTGATCAGAAGTTCGTCTTTCTCCAACGACCGGTGGAAAGAAAGGGATTTGGAACGGGCTAAATGGAGTGGGATGTCTTCAGGCAGGATATCGGGTGGAAGATGGTTTTCATCCAGCTCTTTTACGGGATCAACCGTGAAAGGAAGGTCGATGCCCGAAAGCAATTGTTGTCGCCTGGGGGAGGATGAGCCGAGAATGATCCTGTAATTGGTTTTCATATCGTTATTCAGATGCGGTGTCGATCATGTCTTCCGGAACGTTTTGGGATTCATTATACCATTTACCCTGCAGGCGCATGACCTGTTCCACCAGGTCCCGTACACAACCCCTGCCACCCGGAAAAGGCGATATATACTGCGCTACATGACGGACTTCTGTTGCCGCATCGGATGGGCAAAAGGGTAGTCCACAAGCTTTCATGGGCGGTATGTCGGGAATATCATCACCGGCATAAGCTACCTGGGAAGGGTGTAATCCGTATTTGTTGCAAAAATCACGAAATGCGGGGATCTTGTCCCGTGCACCTAAATAGATGTCCGTTACCCCAATGTCCCGGTAACGCTTTTCTACCGATGGAGAAATTGCCCCCGTGATAATGGCTACCGGATAGCCATGTTCCACTGCTACGCGAATGGCATAGCCGTCACGCGCATAATGCGTGCGAATCAGGTCTCCGTCGGACATTGAAATGACACCTCCGTCGGTAAGGACACCGTCAACATCAAATGCAAAAGCTTTGATCTGGTTTAGTTTGCTTTTATAATTACCCATAAGACTACATGTTACGTTTTATACGGACAATAACCGTCCGGCAGATTTATCTGCAAGATTCGCAAAGTTAATTATATTTGCAGGAGTAACAGTAATGGTATGCATTCTTTTCGTTATTTAAAGACAGTTGCTACGACCTTTATGGTCCTTTTTTTTGGATTGTTTATCGCCTCCTGTGATCAGGTAGGTACTACTACGACTTTTACCGGATTGGTAACGGATTCCGAATCGGGAGCACCCCTGAAAGGGGTTGCGGTAACGGCGATACCTTTCAACCTGGGAGAAGAAACAGATAATGATGGCAGGTATTCCATTGAATTGCCCCGTTTAAGCGGGAGTATTTATTTGGTTTTTAGCATACCTGGTTACACCGGCTGGGAAACAGAATATATGCCACTATCACCTAAAAAGAAAAACCTGTACACAATAGATGTTCAGTTGAAACAATGTATTGCCAAAGCCGTTCTTTCTTCACAGGAGGTAGATTTTGGGGCTGCAGAGAGTTCGGTAGCCATACAGCTTTCCAATCCCGGAACCGACACCTTGCGCTGGAATTTCCTGGAACTCTATTTTCCTCCGTGGCTGACAGTCGATCCTATAAGCGGCGTACTGAACATGAATCAGTCTCAAACGATTACCTTTACCTGTGACCGATCGGGACTTCCCATAGGGGGACAAGAAGCCAGTGTGCAACTGGTAGGAGGAGAGGTTCCGCTAACCGTTCAGATTAGTCTGTTCGTAGAAGGAGCCATCCTGCAAGCTGAAGGCACTGTATTTGATTTTGGGGAGAACCAGATAGAAGCATTTACCGTACTTTCAAACCAGGGGAACATACCACTTGATTGGCGTTTGGAAGATGAGTTACCCGAATGGCTGGAATGGGATCCTGCCCAAGGCAGTATTCCTGCCGAAGCTCAGACAACGGTTGTTATTAGAGCCGACCGTTCCGCATTGGATTATGGGACTTATACTTTTACTACGCGGCTGTTATCCACAGGCGGGGATACCACGTATGCCTTCTCCTTATCAAAAACACAGGATTTGATACAGGTCCCGACCCAAACCCTGGATTTTGGGACCGGGGAGATCAAACGCACTTTTAAGATATCAAGGCTTTCGGGCGTTCATCCTATTTCCTTTACCGTTGCCTGTCCTGACCCGAATATTTCACTGTCTGCGGTACAGGGGACCATTACTGTTGAAGAGCCCGAAATTGAAATTGCGGTTACCCTTAACAGGGAAAATATTCCTCCGGGGGCTTCGGAAAGCATGATCACAATCATGGCACCGGAACAGGAATTTTTCGTGAAGGTCAATTATGCTACAGCAGCAGTTCCGGCAGAGGTCATTACTACCGGATTCGAACTGGACGATTCGTACCGCCTGCGTTTGAAAGGAGTATTGGAAAACAATGGCGGGGGAGCAGTAGTACATCACGGTCATTGTTGGGGAACAATGCCCGAACCCAGCCTGGAGAATGCTTCTTTTTCCGATTTTAGGATCATTGAAGAAGGCCGTACGTTCGTTACCTGTCCCCAGCCATTGCCCGAAAGGGGAACGACTTGGTATTACAGGGCTTATGCAACCAACGAAATGGGGACATCTTACGGTCAGACCATGGAATTCGTCTATGAGCCTCCGTTGCTGGAGGATCCGATGTTGAATTACAATAATTTTTCCAACGTCCTGATCTTTAGGGAAAGAAAAGCCGGCGGAGTACCGTTTACAGAACACGGATTTATATGGAACACGACAGGAACCGAACCGGAACCGGGTAAAGACAATGAGGTCCGCCTGGGAGAAAAAAATTCCGGAGCATCATTTTTCTACAACTTAAACTCGCCTAAAAGGGGATTGGAATACAATATGCGCAGTTTCGGAATCAATCAATTTGGCAGGACCCTGTCTGAGACTGTTTCGTATTACCTGGACATTGAAGCACCCGTTCCCGAAACGGGAGAAGTAGAAGATGTGTTATATTATTCTGCCGTCCTTAAAGGCAATATCGCAGTCCTGGGTTCAGAAGAAATATTGTCCTACGGACATTGCTGGAGCACAGATCCCATGCCGACTGTAGAAGATGAAAAAACCGATCTGGGAACTACACAACATACGGGAATTTATACATCCAACGTCACCGGATTATTGATAAACTTTACATACTATTACCGTGCATACGTCAAGACGACACAAGGTGTCTATTACGGAAATCAGATGGAATTCACCACTTTGAAGGATGTAAGTGTAGTCGTTCAGGATGGACTCAGGATGTACATTACTACCGATCAGACACCTAAAGCTTATGAATGGACCGGGCGCGTACCCGATCTGGTAGTGTCGAACGGGGTGACGTATAACCGGAACAATAAGCCAATCGGCACCGAGGCTGCCATATCATTCAATGGGAGTAGCGGCTATCTTTTAAGCCACCATGTAAATCCCCTTTCAGGAACGGAGAGGGGGACCATTAACTTTTGGCTCAGATTCAGGCAGACCATGAATAAGTCACTCGTTTACCCGTTTTTTGGTTCTATATCGGAAGGCGGATTCTATGTAGAGATACGCCACAACGGAAACGCCTGGGTATTGACCCTGTGCATGGGCCCAGGAAAGGAAACTCACTCCATCCCTTTGCCCGCTCTTGGGGATATAGATATATCGTCCATACTTGGAACGGCATGGCATATGATGTCCATTGTTTCGAACGGAACTTCCATGACCTTGTACCTGGATGGGGTCAATCTTCATGTCCAGGACATACGGATGACGTTCGGTATACAGGATGATTTTGTGATAGGTGCCAATGCGCTGAACGGAACTACGCTTAATACTTTCCTGCCGGCCGATATGGCCTGTCTGAGGTTCTATAACAGAGTGCTTTCAAGCCAGGAGATCGTACAGATCTTCGATAGCGGTATGTGATCGGATTCAATTGCTATGGTTTTTTTATAAAACCAGTTGAAATTTATGCTTCTGGAGTTCCATCGCCAAAATGCATGGGAATGTTGGGCATGCCTTTGCCCAACAGGTTTATTTTCCCAAAATGTTCCTCATACTTTCTGAGGTTGTCCTCAAGGGCGTTGAAGAATCGCTTGGCGTGTTCAGGTGTCATAATAATCCTGTTCTGCACCTTTGCCTTTTGGATCCCCGGCATCATGCGAATAAAATCGAAAATGAACTCACTGCTGGAATGGGTAATTATAGCCAGATTGGAATAACATCCCTGAGCAATGTCTTCCGGCAATTCAATATTGATCTCTTTCTTTGTTTTTTGTTCCATGTCCATATGACTTTATACCTGCAAAAGTAGTATTTTTTATATATTTGTGACTTATTCCCGTAAAAGTAAATGGAACTATCCGCAATATACGATCCTTCTATAACTGAGGAAAAATGGTACAGTTACTGGCTGAAACACCGCTTTTTTCATTCTACTCCTGACCTAAGACCCAAATATAGTATAGTAATCCCCCCGCCCAACGTTACCGGCGTCTTGCATATGGGCCACATGTTAAACAATACCATACAAGATGTGCTGGTAAGACGTGCCCGTATGCAGGGAAAGAATACCTGCTGGGTCCCGGGTACCGACCATGCGTCCATAGCCACAGAAGCCAAGGTGGTAGCTTTGCTTAAGGATAAAGGAATCCAAAAACAGGATATCACCAGGGAGGAATTTCTGCAGCATGCCTGGGCCTGGAAAGAAAAGCACGGCAATATCATTCTGGAGCAATTGAAGAAACTGGGTGCTTCCTGCGATTGGGATCGCACCGCTTTTACGATGGACCCGGCTTTAAGCCGGTCCGTAGTCAATTCCTTTGTTTACCTCTACAATCAGGGACTGATCTATCGTGGTGTCCGGATGGTAAACTGGGATCCACAGGGAGGAACGGCTGTCAGTGATGAAGAGGTCATTCACAGGGAAGTAGAAAATAAACTCTATTATCTGAAATACCACTTTAGCAGAAACGGTAAGAAAAGTAATGAATACCTCTCTATTGCCACCACAAGGCCGGAAACGATCATGGCAGACGTGGCCGTTTGCGTTAATCCGCAGGACGAGCGTTATACCCGCCTGGTGGGACAGAAAGTGCTGATTCCTCTTATAGATAAAGAAATACCCGTTATTGCCGACGACTATGTCGCCATGGATTTTGGAACGGGTTGCCTGAAGATAACGCCGGCACACGATCCCAACGACTATGAAATAGGTTTGCGTCACAAGCTCCCTGTTGTAGATATACTCAATTTGGATGGAACGCTTAATGAAGAAGCAAGGATCCTGATAGGGGAAGACCGCTTTGAGGCCCGCAGAAAAATCTGCCTGATGTTGCAGCAGGAAGGTCTGTTGGAGAAAGAAGAACCGTATGTAAGCCAGGTGGGCTTTTCTGAAAGGACAGATGCGGTAATTGAGCCGAGGTTGTCTTTGCAATGGTTCGTCAAACTGGATGTCCTGGCCGCTAGGGCACTGGAGTATGTGGAAGACGGACGCATAAGGCTCATTCCCGATAAATACCGCAATATGTATCGCCACTGGATGGAAACGGCGCGGGATTGGTGCATTTCCCGCCAGTTGTGGTGGGGACAGCAGATTCCTGCCTGGTACCTTCCCGACGGAGAGGTGGTAGTGGCTTCGACTCCGGAAGAAGCTTTGCAATTGGCCCGGCAAAAGGATCCCAGTCTGCAGGCCGCAGACCTGAGACAGGACCCCGATGTTGTAGATACCTGGTTTTCGTCGTGGCTTTGGCCCATTTCGGTCTTTGATCCGGAAAAGCCCGGACACCCTGACAAAGCGCCCAACAGTGAACTGGCCTATTACTATCCTACAGATGATCTGATCACTGCCCCGGATATCCTCTTTTTCTGGGTAGCAAGGATGATCATGGCCGGGGATCTGTTTTGCGGCCAAAAACCGTTTGACAATGTTTACCTGACTGGTATGGTGCGCGATAAAATGGGCCGAAAAATGTCCAAATCGCTGGGTAATTCGCCGGACCCCATAGAGCTTATGAACATATACGGGGCTGATGGTGTGCGTATGGGACTGATGCTCTGTACTTCTGCCGGGAACGATATTTTATTTGACGAAGCCCAGATGGAACAGGGACGTAATTTCTGCAACAAGATCTGGAATGCCTACCGGTTGGTGCGTTCCTGGAAACGTGATCCATCCCTTTCAGTGGAAGAAACGTCCCGCCAGGCCGTAGGCTGGTTCGGTCAGCTCCTTGCCCAGACAAAGGAAGAAGTTGACGACCTCTTTTCCAAGTATCGCCTCTCGGAAGCCCTGATGCTTCTTTACAAACGATTCTGGGATGATTTCTGTTCCTGGTACCTTGAGATCATCAAACCAACCGGAAATGAAGATAAAAAGATCGATGCCGCCACATACGATGCCACGCTTGGGTTTTTCGACCTGTTGCTTCATCTGTTGCATCCTTTTATGCCGTTTATCACGGAAGAATTGTGGCAAAACCTGGAAAAGCGCAAAGAAGGCGAAAGCATCATGGTATCACCCGTCCCGGCAACAGGCACTTTTAATGCCGCGGAATTGGAAGATTTCATCCGTTTGCAGGAACTCATTGTGACGATCAGGGGAGTAAGGCAAACCAAACAAATACCCAGGCAAACGGACCTTACCCTGTATATTAAGGGCAGTTTTCCCGACCGCCTATCTGCCATCGCCATGCGTATGGCGGGTCTTGAGCGGATATTGAAGGTAAACCGTGCTCCCGAGGAAGGTAACGTATATGCCTTCCTGATCGGTACCACGGAATTTTTCATACCCCTTGGACATCTTCTGGATGTGGAAGAGGAGCGATCCAAACTGGATGGAGAACTGGCTTATTACCGCAGATTTCTGGCTGCTGTTGAAAAGAAATTGTCTAATGAAAGCTTTCTTCAACGTGCTCCTGCTGAAGTAGTGGAAACGGAACGTAAGAAACGTTCCGATGCCATGACCAAAATTGCTGCTCTGGAGCAACAATTATCATCGTTACAATGAAATACAGGTGTCTGATCCTTGCATTTCCATTATTGTTCAGTCTGTCAAACTGCGTTAAAGTCACTGACCTGGATGACAATGCTTCCATTTCCGCTTGCAGGATAACAGAAGTATCGCCCGATGCGGTGATCTTTAACGATCCGGTAGTCGAGGAAGGTAGTATCATTCTGCCCATGGATTACGGAAAGTATGAGTTCCCGGTTACCGTTACTCTAGAGATCAGAACAAAACAAACCATAGACAAGATTCTGGGTCTGGATGAAGGCAACAGGCTTTTATTCGAAAATGAAAGTACCGTGCGCAAGATCCACCTGATAGCCTTAAGCGGGGTAATTCATTCTTATGACATAAGCATTGAAGTGGCTCCCCGTAGCGATGAAGCTGTCGTAAAGAGTGCACTGTTGAAGGAATACAGTCCTGCCGCTTCTATGATCTCCGGCCAGGTTGTCATAGATATAGTTGATAATATCATTGATCTGTATGCATTAAAGGAAGGATCGCTGCCCCTTACCGTCTGCCTGGACATGGAATTGAGCGAGGGTGCCAGGATGGAAGATCCCGGGAAAGAGCATACTTTTGTCATCGATGCGTACGACAAAGCAATACCTTTTACGGTCATTGCGGAAAGCGGCAAAAAGGAAATATGGCATATCCGTCTAAGGGGTGTCACACTGATAGAAGATATGTCGCAGACAGATAGGGAGACCTGGGAACGGATGTCGCCCCTGGGACCTTACCAAATTTTATTGGAACCCAAGGAGTTGCAGCTTATCGGCATACTTTGCGATGGGGTTAATAGCAGATTTGTCACCACCGTACGCAATAACGAGATCCCCTTTCCCTGGAATGTGTGCTTTGGTTTTGATCTGGCTCCCTATATATTGACCATTAACCTATTTTCCGAAGAGCATCTTGTAATTGACGGTTGGGATGACATCCGGACTTTTTACCTGGTAGATATCTTATCTCTCTGTGCCCGTGCCTGGGAACTGAACTGGGATCGCTGGCTGAATCCTGCAGGTTTGGTGGAATCGTTCAGTATTAGTCAGTACAGATCACTTAACGACGAGATCCGTCTGGGACAGCCCGTAATTGATACATTACATTCGACGGTAGAGATCCCCATGCTGGAAGGGAAAGATTTTCCGTTGCACATAACGGATTACCAAATGACCGTGTCTGATTATGCATCAGATGATCTAACTTCTGACATTACATTTGATTCCTACAGCACTATACTGCCCTTTACCGTGACTTCCCAGTCAGGGATTCAGCGGCAATGGACATTACAACTGGATCCGTGGTTCAAAACCGGCAGAGATATCCTGTCCTTTACAGTGGAGAGCTTTCATTCAGAAGAAGGATTGGTCAGGCTGGAAAGCAATACGGCAAGCATTGATAAGGATAATAATACCGTTACCCTTGTACTTAAGGCAGGCTACGACTTCCCGCTGGTTATTGATCGCTTTGGGCTGGAACTGTCGTCCGGGGCCACTTTACAGGAAAACTATGCAGGGGGGATACGTTTCAATGCGATTGACCAGGTCATTCCATTAACGGTAGTAGCAGAAAGCGGAGAAACAAAGGAATGGAAACTACAACTGGTAGATGAGCGCATAGAGAATCTGGAAGCCATGGTCCTGGATTACCGTATAGTGAGTTATCAGGGCACAAGCCAGACAGCAAACAATATTTTGTTGCAGGAAAAGGGTCTTGTCGACACATTATCCCGTACGGTAACCCTGGTCATTGACGATTGGTCTTTAAAAATGCCTGTTACAGTCAATGGGATCATCAACTTGTCCAAAAATGCACGGTTACAGGGAGATGTTACTACGTTGGAGCATAGTCTGGTGTTTAACAGCACGGACGAACAATACCATTTTTCCGTTACTTCGGAAAGCGGTACGAACATTACCCAATGGACTTTGAAGCTGGAGGACCGCTCCCCGGTAAGACTGTCCGGGGCGGAAGTGGTGAATTTTGTTACCGGCGGTCCCTCTTCGGGCTTTATCTTTGACCAGAAATTCCTTGAGCCCGATACGGGTACCATTGTTCTGTTGGTGCACACAAGGCCATCGCCCGATGCACAACTGACTATCAAACCCAGGATTACCGTAAGTGAAAAGGCACGTCTGTTGGGGATCACCTCCGGTGTCCAGCTTACCCTTTCTTTTACCCAACCGACTGTCTTTAAGGTGATGGCCGAAGATGATACGGTCAGGGAATGGCAGATCAGACTGATCTATGCCCCTCAGGTACCCAACAGCAGTTTTGATGAATGGGGGAAAGTGGATGATGTGATGAATATCCTGCCTTCCAACGGCAAAGGGTGGACTACCGGAAATAATTCCCAACTTATCGGAACAAACAGGGTAGGAGGGAAGGATAGTCCCTATGCTGCCGAAATGCTGACACAGCTGAAAATTGTGGACCTGGTGATGGTAAAGATCAGGAGTTTGGCCGCAGGTGCAGTCTTGTTGGGCAAGTTCAATTTCAGCGTGAGCGTGGATGCTGTCATGGATCCCGCCAGTATGTCCGCCTTAGGGATTCCGTTTACGGCAGATTCAAATCCCGTCGGTTTTGAAATTGATTACAATTATCAATCGGGAGGTCAAAGGATATATACTGAAGCTTATAAGAAGTATGTCCTTGGTATACCGACACCTGCATTTAAGGATCCGGTAAAGATCAGCGGATATGACAAAGGACTTATTGCCACCGAATTACATTATTATGAAGGAGAAAATTGGAAATATGACCTGAATAATCGTCCCACCCTGATAGCTGCAAGTGAGGTACTGACTGAAGGAACAGCCGGTTGGAGTCGTGCCCGCATGGTATTTAATAAGGTTCCGGGAAAAGAAAACCTGAAAATGACCCACCTGGTGGTACGGATGTCTTCCTCATATCAGGGAAATGAATACAAAGGAGCTGAAGGCAGCCGGCTTACAGTTGACAATTTCAGGTTGATTTATTATCTACCCGGTAACAATGCAATAATCCTGGAATAAAATGATGGAACATACTACAAAAATAACAGTCAGATATTACGAAACGGATCAAATGGGCGTAGTGCACCATTCCAATTACATCCGTTATTTTGAAACGGCACGGGAAGAAATGATGACCCATTATGGGGTACCCTATGTGCAGACTGAGTCGCAGGGCATCATTATGCCTGTCCATGCCGTCCATTGCGACTACATTCATCCTGCTCATTACGGTGAGGAACTGTCAGTTGTGACGAGTTTGGAAGAAATGCCGCGTTCACGGATCACTTTTCACTACCGGATTTATAATCCTTCGGGAGTACTATTGGTAAAAGGCTACGTTACACTGGCTTTTGTTGATGTTTCGCGGGGAGTTCCCGTTAGGGCACCCCGTTTTCTTACGGAAGTATTGGAAAAATACATAAATTTGTAGAAACTAGATTAAAGGGATATGAGTAAATTATTGTTGTTTGGCACATTAGGTGCCACTGAGATCATCATCATTGCGTTGATCGTACTGCTTCTGTTTGGAGGTCGTAAGATACCCGAACTTATGAAAGGCATAGGTAAGGGGGTAAGAAGTTTCAAGGAGGGGGTAAAAGGCATTGAAGATGATTTGAAAGACGAAGAAAAAGAATCGGACAAGAATCATAAGGGTTAACGGTGGCTGACACTTTACGGAATAAAGATGAGATGACCTTCTGGGAACATCTTGATGAGTTCCGCAAGGTTGTTTTTCGCTCTGCGATCCTCCTGATCCTACTCATGGTGATTGTCTTTGTGAATAAGAACTTTGTATTTGATACCATCATATTTGCTCCTAGGAGTTCGGATTTTATCCTGTACAAATGGATGGGATCGCTTGCCGCATTGATCGGGGTCCCTTCCCTGGGTCCGAAACCCTTTATGCTTGAATTGCAGAACATTGAACTTGCCGCACAATTTTTTACACATATAAGTGTTTCATTTAGCATAGCCTTTGTAATTTCCACGCCTTTCATCCTTTACCAATTGTGGATCTTCATAAAGCCTGCGTTGTATCCCAAAGAAAAAAAATCTGTCACAAATGCCTTTGCCTGGTGTTCGCTTCTCTTTTTTCTTGGCGTTTTGACAGGTTATTTTTTTGTTTTTCCCTTGACTATCAATTTTTTAGGGAGTTACCAGGTTAGCGAATTTGTGGAAAATCAGATCACACTTCAATCGTATATTCACATGTTCACCTGGTTGGTGATCATTATGGGTGTCGTGTTCGAGATGCCCATTCTCCTGCGCCTATTATCAAGACTGGGGGTTATATCGAAAGAATTGCTCAAAAAATACCGGAAACATGCTGCCTGTATCCTGTTGATCCTCGCGGCCATCATAACGCCGAGCGGAGATGCTTTCACATTGTTCATAGTAGCATTGCCCCTGTATCTTCTCTACGAAGTCAGCATCATGGTAAGTTACAGTAAACGGGCGGAAGAAGATGAAAAAGTCGCAGCATAAATTTCCCGTTCTGGTTTTTGGCATTATCCTGCTCATTTGCCTGATCCTTTTTGTAATTCCTTTTTTCTGGAAGGACCCCGTTTTTAAGCTTCTTAAAAGCGATCTTATTAACGGCTACTACAAAGCGCGGATCATACAACTGTACCGGCCGGCTCCGGCAGAGATCATCCGGGAGCATGTACACTTGTACAACGGAGGATTCAAACCTGATGATTTTCGTCCGGGACCGGTTATGATCCATGGAAAAGGATACAATTATAAAGATTCCCTGGGTTTGATCCTTACAAAGGATTTGTTTGAATATGCGGCTCATTTCCACAATGGCCTGGCTGTGGTCGGAAAGGATTCCCGGTACGGAATGCTCTCTCGCAAAGGCAAAATGGTCTTGCACACAGAATACGATACATTGATCCCTGTATCGGATGTGATAGTGACCGTACAAGGCAATTCCTACGGGGTAGCCGACAGACGGGGACATTTTAGGATCCCGTTGTCTTCAAGACAGATTACAAACAATTATGATGGCTTTCGTTTGCCTTTCCTGCTGGCTGTGGGGGCTGGCGGATCTTTTACGGTCATTGACGGAAAAGGTCGTGAAAAAGACAGGCCGGTTTACGATAGTCTGGACCTTAGGGATGATGTGTTTTTCGTTAGTAGGGCGGGGAAGTGGGGGGCGATAGATGCAAATGCAAATGAACTGGTCCCTGTACTATATGATCGCGTTGATGTTTACGGTCACGGGTATTTCACCGTCAGATTGGGTGATAGGGAAGGTCTTCACCGCGCAGCAGACAGGGAACCTTTGATCCCGGTCCAATACGACAAAGTGGATCTATGTACGCCAACGACTTTCAGGTTCATGACAGACGGCCATTACGGGTTACTTGACAGGAATGCCGCCGTGCTTATAGAGCCTGTCTACGATACCATCTATTTTCATCACGCACCGGAATGGATCATTACAGGCGATCATCAGAGATACGCCATGCGTAATACGAAAGACCTGAAATATCCGTCTGCTTTCTATAACTGGATAGGTCCCTGCAGAAAAGGCATGACTGTAGTAAGCAACGACAAAGGATACGGGGTACTGTCGGTGGACGGGAATGAGGTTGTCGCACCGCAGTACGATTCCATAAGCAACTACAACTGCGGCGTTGCCATTGTCCTTCATGACAACCAATTGGGAGCCATAGACCAAAACGGTGTATTTGTCATCCCTTTTTCACTCAGCCTGGTTGAATTATATGATTTCCAATGTGATCTTGCTCTTGCCGCACAATTCAATATGATGACTTCACGGATCAGGAAACAATATGGTTTTATAGATAAAAAAGGTCATACGGTAATTCCGTTCATATACGAAGACGGGCATAGGTCGTTCTCTAACGGGCTGGCAGGAATGAAGATGGATGGAGCGTGGGGTTTCATTGATATAAAGGGGAAAAAAGTCATTCCTTTTCTTTACGATACGGTATCCCAATTTTCCGATGGGAGGGCACAGGTAGTGTACCAGGGGCGTATCATAATAGTGGATCAGGAAGGGAGAACAATAGAATGATATCGGTTTCCAACATACATGTTTCTTTTGCACACAGGGAACTTTTCTCTGATGTTTCCTTTACCGTGAATCGCCGCGACAGGATAGCGCTTGTAGGGAAGAACGGAGCCGGAAAATCCACCCTGCTCAGGATCATTGCCGGTCTGCAAGAAGCTACTTCGGGCAATGTAGTGCATTCGGCAGATATCCGGATAGGTTATCTTCCACAGCAAATGGAACATGATAAGGGCAAATCTGTCCTTGAAGAAACCTTGACCGTTTTTTCCCATGTGAATCGGTTGTGCAAACACATGGACAAGATTGCCACGAATCTTGCCCGGCGTACGGACTATGATTCGGAAGCCTATCATAAAATGATGGTGGAATTTAATGAAGTAAGTGACCGATATCATATCCTTTCAACTGACAATCCAAGGGGGTACGCAGAAAAGACACTGATCGGCCTCGGATTCAGACCCGATGAGCTGGATAGACCTACCAATACCTTTTCTGAAGGATGGAACATGCGCATTGAACTTGCCAAGCTCCTGCTCTCGCGTCCTGACATCCTGCTACTTGATGAGCCTACGAACCACCTGGATATAGAGAGTTTACGCTGGTTTGAACAGTATTTGACTTCCTATTCGGGAGCTCTGCTTGTCATTTCACACGACAGGACATTCCTGGACACGATCACCGACAGGACCATAGAGATCTCACTTGGCAAAATTTTTGACTATAAAGCGCCCTATTCACAATATCTGGAGTTACGCCGGGAGAGGATCGAACAGCAGACCTCTGCTTATGAGAACCAGCAGCGTGTGATAGAAAAAACCGAAGAATTTATTGCACGTTTCCGATATAAGCCTACCAAATCCAACCAGGTGCAGAGCCGTATCAAGCAGTTGGAAAAATTGGAACGGATAGAGATCGATCAACTGGACAACAGACAGATAAAGATTACTTTTCCGGAAGTCCGGCGCAGTGGAAAAATTGTTTTCAAATGCCAAAACATAGCGATCGGTTACGATAAAGGTCCTATTTTTGCAGGAGCGAATATGGTGGTAGAAAGGGGGGAGAAAGTGGCTTTTGTAGGCAGGAACGGGGAGGGGAAGACCACCATGATGAAACTGTTGACCGGTCAGATGTCTGCCATGGAGGGTACCTTTGCGACCGGCTACAACGTCACGTTGGGTTACTACGCTCAAAACCAGGACGAATTACTCAACAATGACCTGACTGTATACCAGACATTGGATGAAATTGCCGTTGGAGACATCCGGACAAAGTTGCGTGATATCCTGGGATCGTTCCTTTTCAGGGGTGAAGATGTGGATAAGAAGGTAGGCGTATTGAGCGGAGGGGAACGCTCACGTCTGGCCATGGCCAAACTGATGCTGCAACCATACAACGTTCTGGCCCTGGACGAGCCTACCAACCACATGGACATCCGCTCCCGTGAGGTAATCAAAGAGGCGTTGAAACAGTACGGGGGCACATTGGTGATCGTATCGCACGACAGGACATTCCTGGACGGACTGGTAGACAAGATCTACGAATTCAGGGACGGAAAGGTCAGGGAGTATCTGGGCGGCATACGCGATTTTATGGAATACCGCAAACTTGAGACACTCCGGGAACTCGAAAGGAAACAGGTGCCAACGGAAGAAAAAAGCACTACGAACGAAACAAGGAGTACGGATGCTTCGATCCAATACAGGCAAAAAAAGGAAAGGGACAAGATGATGAGGAAGCTGCAAACGGTAGTTAAGCGTTGGGAAAACCGCATTGAACAACATGAAAAGAGTCTTACTTTAATGGACCGGAAGTTACTCTCCCCGCCGCCTGAAGGATTCAGTACCGCTTTTTATCAATTGTATGAGAAAGAAAAAAGAGCATTGGACCTGGCTATGAAAGCATGGGAGGAAGCACATCTGGAATTGGATACATTTGTAGAAAATATAAAGAATGTCTGAAGATCGCATATACGGGATACATCCTGTCAGGGAAGCCCTTTTGGGTGGAAAAAAACTGGAAAGAATATGGTTGCGTACCGGAATGGATAGCCTGGCGGCAACCCAATTGATGGATCTGGCAAGACAGCGGAATATACCCGTCCAATTCGTTCCCGTAGAAAAGCTGAACCGTATGGCCCACAACAGGAATCACCAGGGAGTTGTGGCCATTCTCTCACAATTGGATTATGTTTCCCTTGAAGAAGCCGTGGCATCTGCACGGGAAAAAGGAGAATATCCGACCGTCCTGCTATTGGATGGAGTCAGTGATGTACGTAATTTTGGAGCGATCGCACGGACCTGTGAATGTGCCGGGGCAGGGGCATTGATCCTGCCTGCCAAAGGGGGAGCAGCTGTGAATCAGGACGCTATCCGCACTTCGGCCGGGGCTTTGCTGCGTATCCCTGCCTGCAGGGTCCCTAATCTGAGAACCGCCATTTTCTACCTTAGGGAATCCGGCTTTACCATCATAGGAACGGTCGCGAAACAAAACAAAACCCTATACGAAGCAGATTTCTGCCGTCCAACGGCATTGATTATGGGAGCCGAAGGGAAAGGTATTTCCCGTGGGATCATGGATCTATGTGACGAGCTGGTCTCTATTCCGCAACTGGGAGAGATCGGGTCTCTGAACGTTTCGGCGGCAGCTGCCGTTGTACTATATGAGGCTGTAAGGCAACGAATGAAAAAATAATAACATAATGAGGAATTCAGCCATCAAACGATTAGCCGGTGAAACTGCCATCTATGGGATGAGTACGATCCTGGCAAGGGTATTGAATTTTTTGCTGGTACCCATGTACACGCGTGTGCTGACCGACCAAGCGGCATACGGAGTCGTTGCAGAGTTCATGGCCTATATAGCCGTACTGCAGGTAATTCTTGTCATGGGGCTTGAAACGGGTTGCTTTAGGTATGCTTCCCTGGCCAGTCAAAAGAATGACAGTATCGGAGCCGGAAGGGTTTTCTCTACTTCGCTGACTACCGTTACGATGGTAGCGGGAATCTTTTTTGCAGCCGTAGTGCTGTGGAGAAACCCTATAGCTGGCGCTCTGGGTTACGGAAACGATTCCCAGGTCATATTTTATGTTGCAGGGATCCTTTTACTGGACAGTGTCACGGCCATATTGTTCGCCCGTTTGCGATACGAACACAAAGCGTTACGGTTTGCCGTTTTCAAAACCATAAAGATCTGTTGCGAACTGGGTTTCAACCTGCTTTTCTTCTTGTGGGCACCGCGTTTTCTCTCTGCCAATCCCGGAACATGGCTCGCGCGCTTTATTCCAGCGGTCCCGGATTACAATTACGTACTCTTTTCCATATTCCTTTCCTGCCTCGTGGCCTTGCTGCTTTTCCTGCCTGATCTGCTGAAAAGAAGCAGCTTTGTGTTTGACCGAAAACTCTGGCCCAAGCTCATGCTTTATTCATTGCCCCTGATGATCGCCGGATTGCCCGGGATCCTGAATGATTTCAGCGACAGGATCCTGTTCCGCTTTCTGATTCCGGAAGACCTCTCGTGGCGTGCACAGATAGGAATCTACCAGGCCGGGATCAAGTTGGCTGTTTTGATCAACCTGTTTACCCAGATGTTCCGGTATGCAGCCGAGCCGTTCTTTTTTGGACAATCAGCCGATAAGAACGCTCCAGGAACGTATGCACAAGTATTGAATTATTTCACGGCTTTCTCTATGTGCATTTATCTGGGCATTCTGCTGTACATGGATATCTTTGGATTGATCCTTGGAGAAAATTACAGGGAAGGGATCGTAGTCGTCCCCGTTATGGCCCTTGCCTATGTTATACTGGGCATTTATTTCAATATCAGTATCTGGTTCAAATTGTCGGGAAAAACAGGCTATGCCATACTCATCACATCGGCAGGACTGGTGATCACACTTATTGTGAACGTGCTGTTTATGCCGCATTACGGCTATATGGCGGCCGCCTGGGGACATTTGGCCAGCTATCTGGTCATGACCCTCATATGTGCTTTGTTGGGCTACAGACATTATCCCGTTCCGTACAACTGGCTGCGGAACGGATTGTATATATTTATGGGGGTGGGGTTGTACTGCTTTTCGCTTTTGTTCTCAGAGATGGACATATTTCCAAAACTGGCGGTCAATACAGGGATCATCCTGCTCTATGTGTTTATCTGGGCAGGGGTGGAAGGTTTCTACAAAAAGTTGCACAGACGATTGCAGCGGCGGTAGCTACGTTCAATGATTCCGAACCTCCACGGTAAGAAGGGATAAACAGTCTGGTGGGGATATGTTCCAGGACTTCTTCCGAGATGCCTTGCGATTCATTTCCCAAAACGATGACACCTTCCGTGGGAAGGGAGATCGTATTGATGTCCGTTCCGTCCTGCAGAACGGTCCCGAAGACAGGGAGCGTACAGGTTTCCAACAGTGGTGCAAGCGGCGTGTAATGGACCGGGACACGCAGAATCGCACCCATGGTAGATTGAACGGTCTTGGGATTGTACAGTTCCACGCAATCACAAGATGCATAGACTGCCTCTATATTGAACCAGTCGGCCAGGCGAAGGATGGTCCCGAAATTGCCCGGGTCACGTATCCCGTCCAGTGCCAGATATAACCGGCCCGGTTGCGGAGAAACGAGGGGTATTTGAGGAATGTCCACCACGGCAAGTGCTCCCGAAGGTGTTTGTTGGGCAGAGATCCTTTCCATTTCCGAAACCGATACATATTCCACCACAGGTGCAAGGGGCGATTCCAGAACACCTTTTTGCAGATAAAGTCTTTTTATCCGATAAGGCCCGGAACTATTCATCAGTTCGGCCACCATTTTAGGTCCCTCGATGATAAACTCCCGTCTTTCCTGCCGGAATTTCTTCTGGCCCAGAGCTTTGATGTATTTTATATCGGCTTTGCTTAACATGCAATCAATAGCCCAGCACTTTGAGCATGGATTTATAAGTCTGCTCCTTGGAGAAGAGTTTCGTATAATACTCTCCGTTTTCTTCGTCTATGATGATCATTTTGGGAGCCGGCATCAAGCAATGCTGAATTCCCCCAAACCCGGAAATGGATTCCTGGTAGGCGCCTGTATTGAAAAAGCCAATATATAGCGGTTCTTTGTTTTCGTTCTTGGGAAGGAAAACAGCATTGGCATGGGCCTCTGTGTTGTAGTAATCCTGTGCGTCACAGGTAAGGCCACCCAGGAAAACGCGCTGGTAAGGCTCGTTCCACTTGTTAATGGGTAGCAGGATGAAGCGGCGTTTGATACCCCAGATATCGGGTAATGTTGTCATGAAGGAAGAGTCTATCATATACCATCTTTCACGGTCGTTTTGTTGTTTCTCACCCAGGACCTGGTAAATGTTCGCGCCGCTTTCGCCGACGGTAAACGATCCGAATTCGGTAAAGATGTCCGGTTCTTTCACATTGCGGTTTGTGCAAATGTTCTTGATCTGCGCTATGATCTCCTCTGTCATGTATTCATAATCATAGTCGAAAGAAAGTGAGTTTCGTATGGGAAATCCACCGCCCAGGTTTAACGAATCCAGATCGGGACAGAAGTTCTTGAGGTCACAATACACGTTTACGCATTTGGACAGTTCGTTCCAATAGTAGGCATTGTCCTGGATCCCGGTATTGATGAAAAAGTGGAGCATTTTGAACTTGAACTTGGGATTGCGCTTGATATACTTATGATAGAAGGGGACCACGTCGCTGTAGCGGATTCCCAGGCGGCTTGTATAGAATTCGAATTTGGGTTCCTCTTCGGCAGCTATCCGTATACCAATCTTACAGGTATCGTTGACCGCTTTGTCTAGCGCTTCGATCTCGGGCATGTTATCCAGTATCGAGATGGTGTTTTCCCATCCTGAATTTACCAAACGGGCAATGTTTTCTATATATTGATGTTTCTTGTAACCGTTACAGACCACATACAGGTTCTTGTCTACAATATTTTGTTTGTAAAGCGCTTCAATTAGGTTGATGTCGAAGGCAGAGGATGTCTCTATATGAATGTCGTTCTTGAGTGCTTCTTCCAGAACAAAAGAAAAATGCGAGGACTTGGTACAGTAACAATAATGGTACTGCGCATCGTAATCAACTTTTGCCATGGCAACGTTGAACAGCCGTTTTGCCCTTTGTATCTGCTTGCCGATTTTGGGCAAATAATAGAATTTCAGCGGCGTTCCGTATTGACGGATCAAGTCCATTACAGGGATATTGTGAAAGAAAAGTTCGCCGTCTTCTATTCTGAATTCTTCCTGTGGAAAGTCAAAGGTTTGCTGAATCAGATCAATATACTTGTTTTTCATTTGACAAATGTAAGTGAGTTACTTTGTTAAAAATGCACCAATGTAAGTGAGTCGGAATACAAATATAGACGAATATTTATTTGTTGTATCGCATTTGTCCTTTTTTTTTACATTTGTATTATGCGTGAAAGCAAGTTTTTTTTGACCATATCCGTAGTCATAGTTGTAATCCTGTTCTTATCTGGATGTGCTGCCACGCGTTATGTCCCACAGGATAAATACCTATTGCGCAAGAATACCATCCGGGTGATCCCAGAGAAGATCGTACCTCCTTCATCTCTGGAAGCGTATATACGCCAGAAGCCCAATACCAGCATAATGTTTGGGTGGAAGGCCTTTCTGAACATTTACAGCCTGAGTCCTGATAAGGATAACGGATGGAGCCGTTTCCTGCGTCGTTTGGGGGAAGCGCCTGTGATCTTTGACCCCAGGCTGATAGAATTCAGCAAAATGAATATGGACAATTACCTGACTTCGCTGGGATATTATTTTAACCATATAACCGATTCGATTGAGTATAAAAACAGAAAAGCAACGGTCTATTACACCGTCATACCCGGAAAAACCTATTCCATAGACACAATACGTCTGGAACAGGCCGATCCCGATCTGGCGTCTTTATATGACAGTACCAAGGACCGTTCACTGGTTACTCCCGGAAGCAGGCTTGCTTCCTCCGTACTGGAAAAGGAAGCGGCTCGCATAAGTTCCGTAATGAGAAATAACGGATATTACAACTTTAACCGCAGTAACGTTTCATTCCTGGCCGATACGCTGAATAAGGATGGAACAGCGACCCTCGGAGTGCAGTTGCCCGGTGATGGTTCACAAAGACCATATCGGATAAGGGAAATTAACGTATACCCAAGTTTCGATCCCATCCAGGCTGTAATGGATACCCTCTACTACAAGTCTATGGATTCCCTGAATTACGAAGGAATGACATTCCGCTATACGGAAAAATCCATATTACGGCCGCGTGTGATCAGGAACCTGAGCTTTATCAGGCCTGGGGAACTCTATGATGAGTCAAAAGTGAAGACTACTTATGAAAGGTTTTCCAATATACGATTACTCAACAGTGTCACGCTCCTTTTTGATGAGGTACCTGAATCGTTGCAAAAGGATACGGCAGAGGTCGATTGCACCATTCGCCTGAGCCCTGGAAATTCCCAGGGATACAAGCTAAACCTTGAGGCGTCAAGCAATTCCAACGGTTTGATAGGAATATCGCCAGCCCTGTCCTATTACCACAAAAACATATTCAGGGGAGGGGAGTGGCTCACCCTTGGGTTCATGGGCAACTTCCAGTTCAAAATCAATGACCCCACCAGGGCCACAGAGCTGGGTGCCTCACTGTCCCTGTCGTTTCCCAAAATGCTCTTTCCCGTAAATGAAAAGATCTTCCGTAACAGGATCCCGCGAACGGACATTTCGGCTAGCTACAGCTACCAATCGAGGCCGGAATACACCAGAAACATTGCTTCGAGCACCTTTGGATATACATGGAGTATGAGCGATAAGTTTCATTATACGATCAATCCCTTCAAGCTCAAACTGGTCAAACTCTACAATATGAGTCCCGGATTCCTGCAATCACTCAAAGATCCGTTTCTGATAGATACCTACAGGGATCACCTGGACTTGGGCTTGTCGTCGATCTTTTATTATACAAGCGATAATTCACCGGTCCATAAAAAGACCTGGTATTATGTGAGGGTAGGGCTGGAAGCCGCCGGAAACCTGTTGAGTGCCTTCAACTCCATGATGAAGACCGATACTACCGGCAGTCATACGATAGCCGGGATCAGCTATTCCCAGTATATAAAGGTAGATCTAAATACAGGGTACACGTTTATCAGGGATCGCCAACAGCTTGCAGGTCGTTTCTATGCCGGTGCAGGGGTAGCGTATGGAAATGCTTCTTCCCTTCCGCTGGAGCAGATGTTCTATGCCGGCGGGGCCAACAGCCTCCGTGCCTGGCAGGCGAGGACGGTAGGACCGGGATCTATGCCCATTGATTCGACTTTCAGCATTCCTAACCAGGCGGGAGATATCCGTCTGGAATTGAACCTGGAGTATCGTTTTCCCATTTTCTGGAAACTGGAAGGGGCTTTATTTGCCGATGCGGGCAATATATGGACATTACGCGGGGAAGGTGCTTCCGATGCGGGTGTCTTCCGCTTTGGAGATTTTTATAAAAGTATAGCTATGGATGCGGGACTGGGTTTACGGGTAAACCTGGACTTTGTAATCCTGCGGCTAGATCTGGGCATGATCGTAAGAAATCCTGTAAAGCAGGAATGGATCCGGCTTTCGCGTTGGCTCAGGCGTGACAATTATTCTTTCCAATTCGGGGTAGGATACCCGTTCTAGATCTTCAAACCCTTTCTGTACAATCTGAACATTTCAATGGCTTGATATTCAGCCATGCCCAGTTTATCATATAGTACTGCCGTATTGTGGTTGCGTTCTTCGGCCCTTTTCCAAAATTCCCTCGGATCGTTCCCCGGGAACATCGCGGGATCTTTCTGGCTTTGATGACGGAAGATGGCATTGCGCTTGATGATGACCTCTTCGGGGCTCAGGGGTACAGCCATATCCACATCCGACACGTCCCACTCTTGCCATGCTCCCCGGTAGAGCCACATCCGGCAATCTTTGATCCATGGGCGGTCGCTTACTCTTTCAAGTGCTTCAAGTATGGACATATAGCAGATACGGTGCGTGCCATGCGGATCGCTCAAATCACCGGCAGCAAAGATCTGGTGGGGTTTAATTTCTTCGAGCAGGTTGCAGACAAGATCAATGTCCTCTTTGGACAAAGGTTTTTTCTTTACACCTCCGGTTTCATAGAAGGGCATTTCCAGGAAATGAACGTTCTCATGCTTGATACCCAAGTAGTCACAGGCCGATTTGGCCTCTCCGCGCCGGATCAGTGTTTTTACCTGACGAATGGCAAGCGTGTCGGGTTCACCCGGTTTTTTCTTGGCAAGGTCTTCCTTGGCCTCAAGGAATACGGTACGGGTCTTTTCCTGGTCCAATCCGTAAACGGGAGAAATTTCCTGCAAAAAATCAAGAAAACGGGTCACTTCGTGATCGAAAACGGCAATGTTTCCTGAAGTGTGGTAGGCCAGGTGTAAAATATGGCCCTGTTGAGAAAGACGGGCTACTGTTCCACCCATAGAGATTACATCGTCATCGGGGTGGGGACTGAAAACGATTACGCGCTTGGGATAGGGGAGTGCCCTTTCGGGACGGGTGGAATCGTCAGCATTGGGTTTGCCGCCGGGCCAGCCTGTTATGGTATGCTGCAGGCTGTTGAACGTGTCAATGTTGATCTTACTGAAAGGACCGCGTTCCGTTATCAAATCACTCATTCCGTTATCGTTGTAGTCCCTTGCCGTCAACTTCAGGATGGGTTTGTCCAGGTGGCGGCAGAGCCAAAAGACGGCTTTACGGGTGAGCTCTTCTGTCCATACACAGGGCCCTGTAAGCCAGGGTGTTGCAACGCGTGTAAGGTCTGCAGCTGCCGCCCGGTCAATAATCACTTCTACCTGGGGATGGTTTTGCAGGAAACTGGAGGAATGGCTCTCATCTACCTTTCCTTCTACCAGATCACGTACGGCTTTTGATTCGTTTTCTCCCCAGGCAAGATAGTAAATGGTATTGCTTTCCAGAATGGTTTGGATGCCCATGGTAAGGGAGTAATTGGGAACATAATCTACTCCAAAGAATTCACTGGCTGCAGCTATACGGGTGTTTGTATTGAGCGTGATCAGACGCGTGCGGGAATTGTAGGGGGAACCGGGCTCGTTGGACCCCATCCCCGAAGTGATCAGCACGTCTATTCCGCCGTAGGATACGATTTTTTTCTCAAAATCTATACAATGCTGCGTTACCTGGGAACGGGGTATATCTCCGTCCAGGTAGTGGATCTGTGTGTCGGGAATATCCAGCACATCAAAAATATATTCTCTTAAAAACCGGTAATGGGACTGTAATTCTTCTTTATGTAACGGATAATATTCATTGATGCCGAACACCACCACGTTTTTGAAGCTTCTGCCCTGTGAAAATGCCTTGGCAAAAAGTTCATATACCGGGATCATGGCCGGGTGTGCAGACAAGCCCAGAACGAGCTTTTTTCCCTGGGATTCTTTCTGCGTCAAAAGAGTCAGAATATTGTTTACAAGGTATGATGAAGCTTCTATCTGGTCATCATAAATAAAGACCGGTAATTTTTCGTATCGTCTGCTAAAATCGTGATTCAAAGTCATTTTTGTGTATTATTGATTGTTCTATGGAGGTTTATATAAGTCTGGCGAAAAGCAACGATCGTGCGTAACAGGTTTTCCATGTTACTCAAACGGAGCATATTGCTTCCATCGGAAAAGGCCTCATGGGGTCTGGGATGCGTTTCCACAAAGATCCCATCGACGCCACATGATACTCCGGCTGCAGCCATATGTGCTATCAATTCAGGCTGACCGCCTGCAACACCTCTTTCCTGGTTTGGCTGTTGCAGGGAATGGGTAACATCGAGTACGACAGGTACACCCAATTTTTTCATTTTAGGTATGCTGCGCACGTCAAAGATTAAGTCCGAATACCCAAACTGGGTTCCTCTTTCGGTAAGGATGATTTTATCTTTTGTGGCCCCAAACCGGAGCAGTTTCTCTACTACAAAACGCATCTGTTCCGGTGCCAGGAACTGACCTTTTTTTACGTTGACCGTTTTTCCGGTCTCTGCCGCCGCTTTCAGCAGGGATGTCTGACGGCATAGAAAAGCTGGTATCTGGATGATGTCAATATCGTAATCAACGGCCATTAAGGCCTCATCAGGCGTATGCACGTCTGTAGTGACGGGAATCCCATAATGCTGCCTGATAAACTGCAGGATTTTCAACCCCTTCCGGTCTCCTATACCGGTAAAGGAATCTACCCTGGTGCGGTTCTCTTTCCGGTAGGAAGACTTGAATATCAGGGGAACTTTATACTTTGTTGTAAGGGAACATAGTTTTTCGGCCACTTCCACACATAATTGTTCAGATTCAATGACGCATGGACCGGATATCAGAAAAAAACTATTAAGTTCCATAATTAATTAATAAATAATGATTGTCAAAGGTACATTATTTTATTGTTTGCGAACATATTTATCTCCCCAGCGGGCCAGAAATCTTTGGATCTCTTTTTCCCGTGGATTATCCTGCGGTTCATAAAAACTCATACCACTGATTTCCGAAGGAAGAAATTCCTGTTCCACAAAATTATTTTCGTATTGGTGGGCATACTTGTAATCTTTGGCGTATCCCAGTTCTTTCATTAGCTCTGTAGGGGCGTTGCGCAAATGGAGGGGCACGCTCAAATCTCCCTTGTCCCGGACCGCTTCCAGGGCCGCTTCAACGGCTACATAAGCGGAATTGCTCTTTGCACTGGTGGCCAGGTAAATGGCCGTTTGGGACAGTGGGATCCGGCCTTCGGGCATCCCGATCTTGTGTACGGCCTCAAAACAGGCATTAGCCATCAAAAAAGCATTGGGATTGGCCAGTCCGATATCTTCCGATGCCAGGATGATCAACCGCCTGGCAATGAACAAGGGATCTTCACCGGCAGCGATCATCCGTGCCAGCCAGTAAACGGCCCCGTTAGGATCGCTTCCGCGGATGCTTTTGATAAAGGCAGAAATGATATCGTAGTGCTGTTCCCCGTTTTTATCGTATAATACAATGTTTTTCTGCAGTCTTTTCTGGACTTCTTCATTGTTGAACACGATCGTTTCACCATCATCGTAGCTGGAGATAATTATCTCAATGATATTCAAAAGTTTACGAGCATCTCCGCCCGAAAGACGAAATAAAGCCTCAGTTTCATCCATGCGAATATCTAACGATCGTATATGTTCATCTTCTTTGAGTACGCGTTCAAGTAGAATGCTAAGATCATTGATATTCAAAGGATTAAGAACAAACACCTGGCAGCGTGAAAGCAGGGGAGCGATCACTTCGAAGGAAGGGTTTTCAGTAGTGGCCCCGATCAGAACGATCGTTCCGTCTTCAACGGCACCCAACAGGGCATCCTGCTGGGATTTGCTAAAGCGGTGTATCTCATCAATAAAAAGAATAGGACAGTTTTTCTGAAACATTTTATTGGAGCGGGAACGTTCGATCACTTCCCGGACATCCTTGACACCGGAACTGACGGCAGACAGGCTGAAGAAAACGCGTTCCAGATCCTGGGCAATGATCCGGGCCAGCGTTGTCTTACCGACACCGGGAGGTCCCCAGAGAATGAAAGAAGCCAGATTACGGCTTTCAATCATTTTGCGTAACACCGCGTCAGGAGCTACCAAGTGTTCCTGTCCCACAAATTGATCGAATGAAGTAGGGCGCATCCGTTCGGCCAGTGGGATACTACTATTGAACATGGGTTAAAAAACTATTTAACATAATATAAATTGTGTGCCTTTTACCGGTTGCGACGCCTCAATTGGCGGATTATACGGGATATGACACTTTCTATAGATGATTCCGGTTCTATGACATTATAGTCCTCCCAGAATCCGGGGTCTTCAAAGTCTGCCACGCGGTACAACGTGATGTCCGTAGTCTTGACACGGCTCTCCTGCGGGATCTTATAGGCTTCCCGGCTGTATTCCGTCATGGCCATCTCCGATGTGATCGTATAATTCTGCCGGAAAAGTTTGCGGTCCCATTTGGCGTTGAACTTCAGATCGGTTCTGGAATAATCGAATATCCATCTCCCTTCCGGTATCTGCCTGTATTGCACCATATAGGCGGCGTATTCCACACGTGCTTTCAGTCCGGATGGTTTACGACGAATGAATATGCCCGTAGCATCTTCACGATTCTCTACGTTCATATTGAATTCAACACGTGATATGGCCATCGTCTTCATATCTATATAGATCCTGCCGCGGAACAGGATCTCTTCCAGATACGGTTTCTGGTCAAAGGATACTACGTAGTTGATTCTCTCATTCATTTGAACGGGATGTTCCATCTTGAAATCGTAGTATTTGTCAATCTCCGTTGAATTGACTCCCAAAAAGAGATTTTTAACCACATCTATCTCGAGTGCCGATCGAATTCCGCCCTGGAATTTTACAAACACGGTATCTATCCTTGCCCAGTCAATGCTTCCACGGCCTTTGTATATGCCCACTTGGTCTACGGAAAACGATGGCGCATATGGCGGTTTATGCACATCAATGACCGCTTCGGAAAGCGTAACATATGTATTTCCCTTGCGTATCATTTCCCGGTAAAAACCGGTCATTTGCATCTTTTCCTGCGGAAAATTGTCACGTATACTGCGAAAAGCCTTCTCTACCAGTTCCAGCGGATCCAGCGGCCGGACCGTCGCCATAGGTATAGGCAACGCTGCCTGGATCAAGGCTATTCTCAGGGGTTTTGACTGTGACATGAACTGACTGATGGGAATCACACCTGTATGATATCCTAAATAGCTGATAGATATAGTCTTATCTGCATATTCCCGGGGAAATTTCAATGTAAAAAAGCCTTCTCCGTTCGTTACAATACTTATACCTATATCTTGTATGGTTACCGATGCGAATACCATCGGCCGTTTTGTCTCGGAATCAACGACCGTTCCGGAAACGCTGAGCATATTCTCCTGGGCCTTTAATGAAAACACAGCACAGGACACAAGCAAAATGCTCATTATTAGCATTTTAGCCGTCTTTTTGATCTTCATTTCTAATTTCATAGTCTGGCTGTTTTTATAATTCCTCTAATTTACGCTTTTTTTCGCATTTTTGCATTTTACAAAGGATTGGAATGGGAAAAAAAAGGGACAGGGAAATACTGGAGAACGTACGCATAGAAACCGTAGTTGCAGGGGGTAACGCGCTGGCACATATCAACGGGAAGGCGTTGTTCGTACCGTTGGCCGTACCCGGAGATATTGTGAACGTAGTGCTCACACGCAAGAAGAAAAGCTATATGGAGGGTTATATTTTAGAAATGGTAACACCTTCTTCTATGCGCCTGGAACCGTTCTGCAGCCATTTTGGAGATTGCGGAGGTTGTGTCTGGCAGCCCATACCCTATGATAAACAATTGGAATTCAAGCAACAGCAGGTAATAGACCAATTGACGCGCATCGGTAAATTGGACCTCCACCCACTCCACCCTATTATGGGTTCGGAAAAAACCGTTCGCTACCGGAACAAACTGGAATTCACCTTCTCCAACAGCCGTTGGGTGCCCTTTGAAGAGTTCCGGCAGGAAGAAAGTGTGCCCTCTATGCCTGCACTGGGATTTCACGTACGGGGCCGTTTTGATAAGGTGTTGGATATTCGGACTTGCCATTTGCAGGAAGAGCCTTCAAATGCTATCCGACTGGCAGTCAGGGATTATGCCATTGAAAAAGGACTTTCTTTCTTTGACCTTCGCCAACAGACCGGGTTCCTGCGCACACTCATGATCCGGACTACGCTTACCTCTCAGGTGATGGTGGTAGTGGTTTTTGCCCATGATAATCCGGATGCCGGTGAGGATGATGCAGCCCGCAAGACCCTGCTGGACCATTTGAAGAGGACGTTCCCACAGATTACTTCACTACATTACGTGATCAACACCAAACGCAACGACAGCCTTTCCGATCGGGAAGTAATCCATTACGCCGGAAAACCTTATATTGTAGAGCAGATGGAAGACCTGCAATTTCGAATTGGTCCCAAATCGTTCTACCAGACAAACAGCCTGCAGGCATTGCGCATGTACCAAAAGATCAGGAAATTTGCAGATCTTCAGGGAGATGAAACCGTTTATGACCTGTACACCGGTACCGGTACCATAGCGCTTTTTTTGGCACGTTACTGCCGCCGTGTGACAGGCATTGAATATGTCTCTGAAGCTATTGACGATGCACGGAAAAACGCTGCAGTAAACAAGGTGGAAAACGTACGTTTTTTTACCGGGGATATTAAAGATGTACTGACGACGGATTTTATTGCTGCAGAAGGACATCCCCGCGTAGTTGTACTGGATCCCCCACGTGCCGGCGTCCATGAGAAGGTGTTGAAAGTGCTTTTGGAAACAGCCCCGGAAAAGATCATCTATGTGAGCTGCAATCCGGCCACCCAGGCGCGCGATCTGGCGATGTTCCAGCCTGCCTACCGCATCACGCACGTACAGCCTGTGGACATGTTCCCGCATACCCACCACGTTGAAAATATTGTAGTTGCCGAAAAAGTATAACTATGAACAGAACCGATCCAATCTCTACTATTTGTGCACCGGCTACACCGCACGCCGTATCGGCTTTGGCCCTGATCCGGATGAGCGGACCGCTGGCGCTGGAGATCGCCGGGAAAGTCTTTCGTTCCAAAGCCTGTCCGGATCTGACTCAAAGCGAAGGCTACCGGACATACTTCGGACAAGTAACAGACTCTGACGGGGAACTTTTGGACGAGGTGCTGCTAAGCGTTTTTCGTGCCCCGCATTCTTTTACCGGTGAGGATAGCGTTGAAATCTCATGCCACGGATCGCTATACATCCAGGACACCCTCTTACGTACTTTAGTGGAAAACGGCGCGGTAATGGCCGGTCCCGGGGAATTTTCGCAACGTGCATTCATCAATGGTAAGATAGACCTGACTCAGTCGGAGGCCATAGCCGATCTGATCGCTTCGGAAAACCGCACTTCCCACAAACTGGCCATGAGTCAAATGCGGGGTGTCTTTTCGCAGGAACTCTCCGTGTTGCGATCCCGCCTGCTGGAACTGGCCTCACTGATGGAACTGGAACTTGACTTTGCTGAAGAAGACGTGCAGTTTGCAGACAAACATGAACTCTGCAGCCTGGTAGACTCACTGTTGGAACACATAGGAAAGCTATGCGATTCGTTCCGGATGGGCAATGTAATGAAAAAAGGTGTTCCGGTGGCCATTGCCGGTGTAGTGAATGCCGGAAAATCTACGTTACTGAATGTGTTGCTGGGTGAAGAAAAAGCCCTGGTTACCCCTGTGGCCGGGACTACACGTGATACGATCGAGGACGTATTGGTCTTGGATGGGATCCCCTTCCGGTTCATAGATACGGCCGGCCTTCGACGTATTGGCGATGTAGACGAACAGTCTCAGGAACATATAGAGAAGTTGGGCGTGGCCCGTTCCCTGGAAACTATCCGCGCGGCAACCGTTTTAATGTTGGTAGTAGATGCCACCAGGCCTGAGACCTACTCCGAAAGCCTGCAGACTATATTTAAAGAGTTGTCAGGTAATAAACATCCTTTAATAGAGAAAGGAACCAATTTGGAGAGCCAACGATCTTTAGGAGAATGTGAAAAAGGTCATATTTTGTTTATAATCAATAAAATCGACCTGGTAAATAACAAAGATGTTGTATTGAAGCATTTTATCAACACGCTGCGTAACTACTTTGTTATAAATGATCTGGATTTAATTAAGGTGTTGCCTGTTTCTGCAGCTAAGAACATTGGTATTAAGGATGTTAAACAAGCCTTAATTGGAATGATCCGGCCCGTGTTGGACAATAATGCCATTATGCTGACTAACCTTCGGCACTACCAGGAACTGACTGCTGCACAAGAAGCCCTGGAACGCGTTCGCGAAGGACTGGATGCCTGTTTAAGCAACGATCTGCTCACCCTCGATCTGCGTCAGGCCCTTCATCATGTAGGCAGTATTGTGGGTGAGATTACACCGGATGATATTTTAGGTGAGATATTCGGGCGGTTTTGCATAGGAAAGTAACCACTACAAAACAACCGAACACTAAACAAACATAAAACACACTTAAAGCCCTGAATAAGGGCTTTTTTATTGGTGCAAAGTTATTATTTATTTTGTGATGTTATACGTTTATTCGGTACAAATTTGTACCTTTGTTGTACCGTTTGCAGATGAGGTACAAAAATAGAGGGTTTAACCCTTTTTGTTTTGCACTTATTTGCACTTAAATAAACGTAAAGACATTAAAAGCTATTAAATGAGTTCAAATATTAAGGTACAAAGAGTTTGTCAGCATTGCGGAACAGAATTTACAGCCCGTACCACAGTAACAAAGTACTGTTCCCATAGGTGCGGAAGTTTGGCAAACAAGGCTAAGAAACGAGCCGAAAAGGTGCAAAAATCAAACACCGAAACCAAACAAATAAAAACCAAACCTATTGAGGAACTGAAAGCAAAAGAGTTTTTGACTGTTCGAGAGGTTGCCCGTTTGCTTAATTGTTCAGTACGTTCAGCATACTACTATATTGAAAGCGGTACAATTAAAGCCGTGAATTTAGGGCAAAGGATTACAAGGGTTAAGCGTTCCGAAATAGATAAACTATTTGAGCAGCCACAACCGGAACAACCCAAACCCGAAACAAAGCAATTTGATATTACCGACTGTTACACCATAAACGAAGTATTGGAAAAGTACAGCATATCGGAAACAGCCTTGCAAAACCTCATCAAACGGGAAAGCATACCCAAAATAAAAAAGGGTTGGTATGCCTATGTACCGAAACCGATAATTGATAAA
>Ga0116183_1000111_pt1 | contig 86896 bp, 96 predicted proteins | sample AD_UKC078_MetaG_FD_89753 | JGI IMG/M metagenome (GOLD analysis project Ga0116183, IMG submission 89753) | Active sludge microbial communities of municipal wastewater-treating anaerobic digesters from USA - AD_UKC078_MetaG | ecosystem: Engineered > Bioreactor > Anaerobic > Digestate | place: USA...
AACTCTATGAGCAAAAAAGTTCTAAACTATAAAAACTCTGACAGCCTTTATAATTTAGAACTATCTAAATTACAAATATGTTTATCATAAAATTTTTTTCTACTTTCTATTTACAATCTACCTGCCAAGAGAAAAAACATCTTTTCCTTGACATTAAGAACTGTTTTTGGTAATATATACAAGGCTTTGAAAGAGGCAGTGATATGCGAGGTTGCTGACACTCACGGTTGCGTTGCCAATGCCGTTATTCGTCAGGTAATTCGTATGGAGCCAAGCTACATTTTAAATGGATGCAAAAGGAGGACCAAAAAATGGCAAAACAAGCATTAAGAATCAGATTAGTTTCTTATGATCATCGATTGTTAGATCAATCAGCAAAAAAAATCGTTGATGCGGCTAAAAAGACCGGAGCAGTTGTTTCGGGACCGATTCCGCTTCCAACGGAAAAAGAGGTATTCACGATTATTCGTTCACCGCACAAGTACAAAGACAGTCGGGAACAATTTGAGCGAAGAACTCACAAACGTTTAATCGACATCGTCGAAACCACTCCGAAAACAATGGATGCCTTAATCCATTTGGAGATCCCCGCCGGTGTGGATATTATCTTAAAATAATGAGTAAAGTAGGAGGTGAAACTCATGGCCAAAGGAATCTTAGGTAAAAAAGTCGGAATGACACAAGTTTTCTCCCTAGAAGGAACTTTAATCCCCGTTACGGTAATTGAAGTTACTCCCAATGTGGTATTACAGAAGAAAACAAAAGAAACAGATGGTTATCAATCTGTTCAACTTGGTTATAGCGACAAGCCACAACGACTTGCCACTAAACCGGAAATCGGACATGCCTCAAAGGCAAATGCCAACCCTAAGCGCTTCATCAAAGAAATCGCTGGGGAGGAAATGAATTTCTTTGAGGTCGGTCAAGAGGTTAAAGCAAATATATTCAAGGAAGGCGAAATTGTTGATGTCACCGGAACCAGCAAGGGAAAAGGTTATTCAGGCGCCATCAAACGCCACAATCTTAAAAGAGGCCAAATGGCACATGGCTCCGGTTACCATCGCGGTGCTGGTTCCATGGGCGAACGGACCGCTCTTCGTATTAAAAAAGGTAAGAAAATGGCCGGCCGCATGGGTGGTGAACAAGTTACCATCCAAAATTTAGAAATCGTTAAAATCGATTTAGAAAAAAATATTATGTTAATAAAAGGTAACGTTCCCGGAGCAAATCGCTCTTATGTCGTTGTTACTAACGGTGTAAAAGCGCGCACTCCCGAAGTTAATCCTGAAGCATTAGCGTAGGATAGGAGAAACAGATGCCAAGTATTGAAGTATATAATCAATTGGGTGAAAAAATCGGCAAAACCAATCTTAAAAAGAATGTTTTCGCAATTGAACCCAACATGCAAGTGGTCTATGATGTTGTCAACGCCGAACGAGCTGCCATGCGCCAAGGAACCAGCAAAACCAAAACCCGCACGGAAGTAAGAGGCGGAGGTCGTAAACCGTGGCGTCAAAAAGGCACCGGTCGTTCCCGTCAAGGTAGCATTCGTGCTCCGCAATGGGTTGGCGGTGGGGTCGTTTTTGGTCCAACGCCAAGGAAATATAATGTGAAAGTCAATCGCAAAGTGGTGCAATTGGCTGTTAAATCACTCCTTTCCGACCGCTTTAAAAAGAAGAATATTATCGTTTTAGATAAACTTGAATTAGCCGATTTTCGAACCAAGAGCTTTGTAGCGGTGTTAAACAACTTAAAAATTGTTGGGAAAACGATTTTTATTATTCCGGAAGAAGATTTCAATCTATTCATGGCTAGTCGTAATATTCCTAATGTTTATGTGCAAACCAAACAACATTTGAGCGTATACGATTTAATTAATGCCGATACCTATGTGGCGACGGAAGCCGCCTTAAAACAATATGAGGAGGATTTGAAATAATGAAAGCAAAAAATCCTTTTGAAGTTATCAAGCGTCCACTCATTACCGAGAAATCGACCAAATTAGTCGAACAAGGGAAATACACTTTTGAAGTCATGCAAGGCGTCAACAAAATTGAAGTTGCTAAGGCTGTGGAAGCCGCCTTTAAAGTTAATGTTGTTGCGGTTAATATGATTTCCGGTCGCAAAAAGGAACGCAAAGTTGGTAAGTATACCGGACTGCGTCCGGCGGTACTTAAAGCCGTAGTTACTTTGAAGAAAGGTCAAACTTTAGACGTGTTTGAAGTCTAATAGCTGGAGGAAAACATTATGCCAATTAAAAAATATAATCCGACAACCAATGGACGTCGCGGTATGACCGTCCTTTCATTCCAAGAAATTACGACAACTAAGCCGGAAAAAAGTTTAGTTGCTCCGCTTTCCAAAACAGGCGGCCGTAACAACTTGGGTCATACAACTGTTCGTCATCGTGGTGGTGGACACAAACGCAAATACCGCATTATTGATTTTCGACGGAATAAAGATGATATCATCGGTCGCGTTGCGACGATTGAATATGATCCGAACCGTTCCGCAAACATCGCTTTAATTAATTATGTCGATGGTGAAAAACGTTATATCATTGCTCCGAAAGGTTTAACGGTCGGAAGCAAAATCGTTTCCGGAAATGATGTGGATATTCTTATCGGTAACAGTTTACCACTAGGGAAAATTCCTGTTGGTACTTTTGTTCACAATATTGAATTAACGCCGGGACGCGGTGGACAATTAGTCCGGGCGGCCGGAACCAGCGCCCAAATTTTAGGGCGGGAAGACAAATATGTTATCATCCGCTTAACGAGCGGCGAAGTTCGGAAAATCTTAAGTGTGTGCCGAGCCACCATCGGTGAAGTCGGCAACTCCGATCACGAACTTGTCAATATCGGTAAAGCCGGAAGAACTCGTTATTTAGGCATTCGCCCAACGGTCCGCGGTTCGGCCATGAACCCTAACGATCACCCCCATGGTGGTGGTGAGGGTCGGGCTCCAATCGGTCGGAAAGCACCATTAACTCCGTGGGGTAAAAATGCCCTCGGTGTGAAGACGAGAAACACCAAGAAAAAGTCCTCTAATTTAATTATTAGACGACGAGTAAGCAATTAGGAGGAAAAAGTTTATGGCACGTTCATTAAAAAAAGGCCCGTTTTGCGATGATCACTTAATGAAAAAAGTTCTTGCGCAAACCGCCACCAACAAAAAAGTGATTCAAACATGGTCGCGTCGTTCTACCATTTTCCCCGAATTCATCGGCTTAACCATTGGTGTTTACAATGGGAAATCTCATATTCCGGTTTATGTAACTGAAGATATGGTCGGTCATAAACTAGGAGAATTCGCTCCTACAAGAACTTTCCGTGGCCATGGAAAAGATAAAAAAGCCACGGATAAGAAGTAAGGAGGAAGAATATGGAAGCCAAAGCAATTGCGAAAGTTGTTCGTATCGCTCCTCGTAAAGTTCGCCTCGTTATCGATTTAGTCCGTGGCAAAAAGCTTGCGGAAGCTAATGCGATTTTACGACTGACCCCGAAAGCCGCCAGCAGGGTTGTGGAAAAAGTAATCAAATCGGCAGCTGCTAATGCGGTTAATAATTATAAATTAGATCAAGGCAAGTTGTTCGTTAAAGAAGCATATGTTAACGAAGGACCAACGATGAAAAGATTTTTACCAAGAGCAAAGGGAAGTGCCTCAGCCATTCTGAAAAGAACGAGTCATATTACCGTTGTTCTGGCTGAGAAAGAATAAGGAGGAATCTCATGGGACAAAAAGTTAATCCAATTGGCTTAAGAGTCGGCATCATTCGTGATTGGGATTCTAAATGGTTCGCTAATAAATTAGAAGTACCGGCCTTATTACATGAAGATTTAAAAATTCGTAAATACTTAAGCAATTTTTATAAGAAAGCTTATGTATCAAAAGTAGAAATTGAACGGACCAAAACCAAAATCATGTTAACGATTTATACCGCTAAACCCGGTGTGGTCATTGGTCGTGAAGGTGCAACCAAAACCCAAGCGGTGGAAGAATTGCAAAAATTAACCGGCAAAACGGTTTTCTTAAGTGTTGTAGAAATCAGGAATCCGGATTTGGATGCGGTTTTAGTTGCTCGCAATATTGCGGAACAACTGGAAAACCGAGCTTCCTTCCGTCGTGTCCAAAAAATGGCCATTCAAAAAACCATGCGGGCCGGAGCTAAAGGGATTAAAACCAAAATTTCCGGTCGCTTAGGGGGAGCAGAAATGGCTCGTGAAGAAGGCTACAGTGAAGGCACCGTCCCGCTTCATACCTTGCGGGCGGATATCAATTATGCCTGTGACGAAGCCAAAACCACTTATGGGAAATTAGGCGTTAAAGTTTGGATTTGCTTGGGGGAAGTTTTACCGGAAAAGAAAAACAAGCAGGGGGATAAATAATTATGTTGATGCCCAAAAGAACAAAATTCCGCCGCCCTCATCGCGTTAGTTATGAAGGTAAAGCGAAAGGCGGAAAAGAAATTAATTTCGGTGAATATGGCTTAATGGCCGAAACCGGAACATGGATTACTTCGCAACAAATCGAAGCGGCGCGGATTGCCATGACTCGTTATATGAAACGGGCCGGGAAAGTTTGGATTCGCATCTTCCCGCATCTTGGGATTTCGCATAAACCGCTGGAAGTCCGCATGGGTGGTGGTAAGGGTGCTCCTGACCACTATGTTGCGGTTGTAAAAAGAGGTACGATTATGTTTGAAATTGGTGAAGTTGATGAAGCGACAGCCCGTGAAGCTCTCCGCTTAGCAGCGCACAAATTACCGATTACAACGAAAATTGTGGCCAGAGAAAGTGGTGAGAAATAATGGCTAGAAAAACAAAAAAAGCTGCTGTTGTTGAAAAGAATGTTCGGGAATCCGAAACTGCCAAAATCCGGAAAATGGATGAAGCCACGATTAATAAAAACATCTTGGAATTAAAACAAGAATTATTCAATTTGCGTTTTCAAGCCGCTGTGGGGAAACTGGAGAATACCGCTCAACTTGGAAAAGTTAAAAAACAGATTGCCCGCATGAAAACCGTTTTAACGGAACGAGAAAAGGCTTTGAGATAGGAGACAAGACATGGAAACGACAGAAAAAAAGATTCACCGAGAATATATCGGAAAAGTAGTATCGGATAAAGCAGATAAAACGATTAAAGTGCTTTATACTACCTTTCATCGCCATCCTTTATATGGAAAACGCGTTGAAGTTTCTAAAAAATTGACGGCTCATGATGAAAAGAATGAAGCTAAAATCGGCGACACCGTGCGCATTGTGGAAACAAGACCGCTTTCAAAAACAAAACATTTCCGCTTGCTTGAAGTTATCGAGCGCGCTGAGATTGTTTAGGGAGGATAATCATGATTCAACAAGAAACAAGACTGAAAGTGGCCGATAATTCGGGTGCTAAAGAAATTCTAACGGTCAAGGTTTTAGGCGGAACATCGCGCCGTTATGCCAACATTGGTGATATTATTGTCGCCACGGTAAAGTCGGCAACTCCCGGCAGTGCGGTTAAAAAAGGTGAACTAGTAAAAGCAGTAATTGTGAGAACCAAATCAGGATTAAGAAGAAAAGATGGAACATACATCAAGTTTGATGACAATGCCGCCGTTTTAATTCGTGATGACAAAACCCCGAAAGGGACACGAATTTTTGGGCCCGTTGCTCGCGAACTACGGGATGTAACCGAGTTCATGAAAATTATTTCTTTAGCTCCTGAGGTTCTATAAGGAGGACCTCATGAAAATAAAAAAAGGTGATACCGTTAAAATAATTGCCGGAAACAGCAAAGGCAAAACCGGCAAGGTTTTACAAGTGCTTCCGAAAGAAAATAAAGTTGTAGTTGAGGGCATTGCGGTCGTCTCACGCCACACCAAACCTTCCAACGCTCATCCCGATGGTGGAATTATTAAAAAAGAAGCGGCCATTGATCTTTCCAATGTCCAATACTTTGATACCAAAGGGAATGTGTCAACCAAGGTTGGACATAAGTTTGTTGATGGCAAAAAAGTAAGAGTCGCCAAAAAAACCGGCAATGTCTTAGATAAGTAGGAGGAAGACGATGAATCGAGTTCAAAAAGATTATATCGAAAATGTCAAACCCAAATTAATGAAAAAGTTTGGCTATACTTCCATTATGCAAGTGCCGAAACTGGAAAAAATTGTTGTTAATATGGGTGTTGGCGATGCTATTAGCAATGCTAAATTATTGGATGCGGCTGTCGATGACTTAACGACGATTTCCGGTCAAAAACCGGTTATTTCGAAAGCTAAGAAATCCATTGCTGCCTTCAAGCTTCGTGAAAATGTCGCCATTGGCTGTAAAGTAACTCTTCGTGGGGAAAGAATGTATCATTTCTTCGATAAACTGATTTCGATTTCTTTACCACGTGTTCGTGACTTCCGAGGATTGAGTAAAGACTCCTTTGACGGAAGAGGCAATTATACCATTGGGATTAAAGAACAATTGATTTTCCCGGAAATCAACTACGATAAAGTGTTGAAAGTTCGGGGAATGGATATTGTTGTGGTCACCACGGCCAAAACTGATGCTGAAGGCCGAGAATTATTAACCCAAATGGGAATGCCTTTTAAGAAGTAAGGAGGATTTATGGCAAAGAAATCAATCGTTTTTAGAAGTAAACAAAAACAAAAATTTGCCGTTAGGCAATACACTCGTTGCGAGCGCTGTGGTCGTCCACATGCCGTTTATCGCAAATTTCAATTATGCCGTATTTGCTTTAGAGAATTAGCCAACAAGGGACAAATCCCGGGCGTTACTAAAGCGAGTTGGTAATAGAGCTTGGAAGGAGGCCATCTGAATGGTAATGACTGATCCCATTGCGGATATGCTTACTCGCATTCGTAATGCTAATCAAATGAAACACGAGTATGTGGAAATTCCGGCATCAAGAATTAAGTTAGAGATTTTAAATGTTATTAAGCGCGAAGGTTATATTTATGATGTTGAACTTATCCCTAATGATAAGCAAGGCGTTTTAAAAGTAACCATGAAATATACTGAGAAGAAACAAAGAGTAATCCAAGGTTTGAAAAGAATTTCCAAACCGGGACTGCGTCTTTATGCAAAAGCCAATGAAATGCCCAAGGTCTTAAATGGTTTAGGGATGGCAATTGTATCAACATCAAATGGCGTTATGACTGATAAAGAAGCTCGTCAAAACAATATTGGCGGCGAAGTTATAGCGTTTGTTTGGTAATTAAGGAGGATTAAAATGTCACGTGTTGGTAATAAAACGATTAAATTAGCTCATGGGACAACGGTCACTTTGGGGGCCAATAATCATGTTGAAGTGAAAGGCCCGAAAGGACATATCGCTTATGATTTTCATCCGGATATGATTATTGAAGTCAAAGAAGATTCGGTTCATGTTAGCCGACCGAGCGATTCCATTGAGCATCGATCCCTTCACGGAACAACAAGAGCTCTTTTACACAATATGGTAGAAGGTGTGACCCACGAGTTTTCGAAAACCTTGGAAATTCAAGGAACGGGCTTCAGAGCAACTTTAAAAGGTAAAGTTTTAGTTTTGAATGCCGGATACTCGCATTTAGTGGAAATGCCAATTCCGGAAGGAATAACAGTTGTGGTACCAACGCCCACGGAAGTTACCGTTAGAGGTGTTGATAAACAAGTTGTCGGACAATTCGCCACCGAAATTTATCAGGTTCGCAAACCTGAACCATATCTGGGGAAAGGCATTCGCTTCAAAGGACAAGTTGTTCGTCGTAAAGAAGGAAAGAAAGCGAAGTAGGGAGGAGACGTAAACAAATGATTAAAAAGACATCAAGAAACGAGATGCGTTTGGCTCGCCATTTACGCATTCGCAAGAACATTTCGGGTACGCCGACTCACCCTCGATTAAATGTGTTCCGCTCCAATGCTCACATTTATGCCCAAATTATTGATGACGTTGCTCAAAAAACATTGGTGGCGGCATCAAGTATTGATAAAGAATTAAAATTAACCAATGGTTCCAATATCGAAGCTGCTCGCCAAGTAGGGACGCTCATTGCGAAACGAGCTTTAGAAAACAAGATTGTTACTGTTGTCTTTGACCGCGGTGGCTATCTTTATCACGGTCGGGTTAAAGCTTTAGCCGAAGCAGCTCGTACGGCCGGCTTGAAATTTTAGGAGGTATTGAATGCGTCAAGAATCAAGAAAACCAAAAAGAGAAGCGTTCGTTGAAGTTGTTAAAGAATTTGAAGAACGCGTTGTCAGCATCAATCACGTTGCTAAAGTTGTTAAAGGTGGCCGTCGCTATCGTTTCACCGCCGTTGTTGTCGTCGGAAACAAAAAAGGTCGAGTCGGGTTAGGAACTGGCAAAGCAATTGAAGTTCCGGATGCGATTAAAAAAGCGGTGGAAGATGCCAAGAAAAACATGATTGAAGTTCCCATTGTTAACAATACTATTCCCCATGAAATTACCGGTGTTCATGGCGCCGGTCGCGTTTTCTTAAAACCGGCCAAAGAAGGAACAGGCATTATTGCTGGGGGTCCGGTGCGGGCGGTGGTCGAATTAGCGGGTATTCAAGACATTTTATCAAAATCATTAGGATCAGCGACGCCGATAAATATCGTCAGAGCGACTGTCAAAGGTTTGCAAGAATTGCGGACTGTTGAACAAGTAAGTGCGATTCGCAACAAAACACCTGAGGAGATTTTAGGATAATATGAAGACTAAAGAAATTAAAATCAAATTAGTTAAAAGCGCTATTGCTCGCAAGCCTCATCAAAGCAAAACTTTAAAAGCTCTTGGCTTAACGAAGATCAACCAAATTGTTACTAAAAAAGACAATGATGCCATTCGTGGCATGATTGCAACGGTTGCTCATTTGGTTGAGGTTCAATAGGAGGATGACATGAAACTACATGAATTAAAACCCGTACCTGGGGCGCGCCGTAGCAAGAATATTGTAGGGCGAGGGACATCCAGCGGCATGGGAAAAACAAGCGGTCGTGGTCATAAAGGTCAAAACTCTCGTTCCGGCGGTGGTGTGCGTCCGGCTTATGAAGGTGGACAAACACCCTTATTCAAACGTTTCCCGAAACGCGGTTTCACTAATCATACCCGTAAGGAATATGAAATTGTCAATCTTTCACAATTAAATGTGTTTAAAGAGGGAACTAAAGTTAATCATGATAAATTATTTAAACAAGGATTAATTGATAAAAAAGAAAGCATTGTAAAAATTTTAGGAAATGGGACTTTAACAATAAAATTAACCGTCATTGCTAATAAATTTTCAGAAGCTGCTAAAAAAGGGATTGTTGACGCTGGCGGAAAAATCGAGGTGATTTAATTGGCATTGAAGAACGCAAAAGTAATTAAAATGCTCTTGTTTACCGCCCTGATTCTCTTAATCTGGCGTTTGGCTTATCATATCCAACTACCGTTAATTAACCGTGATTTTTTAGGAACAGAAAGCTCGATTTTCGGTTTCTTAAATGTCTTTAGCGGGGGAGCGCTAGCCAATTACTCGATTGTTGCTTTAGGTATTTCGCCCTATATTACTGCTTCCATCGTCATTCAATTATTGCAAATGGATATCGTTCCGGCTTTAAAAGAATGGGCGGAAGAAGGTGAAACCGGAAAACGAAAACTGAACCAACTGACGAGATACTTAGCTTTAGGTTTAGCTTTTGTTCAAGCCTTAACCATTACTTTAGGCATTGCCGCTTATTATGGTGATATTTTCAAACTCGGTGTGGAAACTAATATCTTCACCTATGTTTATCTCGCTTTAGTGATGACAGCCGGGACGGCTTTCGTCTTGTGGCTTGCGGAAAAAATCACTTTGAAAGGGATTGGCAACGGAACCTCGATGTTCATCGTGGCCGGGATTGTTGCCAGTTTCCCAAGGATGATTTCGGACTTAATTAAAAAATTTATTGCTGCTCCTGAAGGCAATTCCGTTGGTGATATTTTCATCTTTTTTGGGGTCTTATTATTAATGATTGCCATCGTTGTTGGGGTTGTTTTTATGGAAGCTGCGCAACGAAAAATTCCTATTCAATATGCTAATCGTCCGGCGGCGGCAGCTTTCCGCGGTAAATCGGAATCGAATATTCCCATTAAGCTTAATTCCGCTTCGGTTATTCCCGTCATCTTTGCAAGTACCTTAATGAGCTTACCAACGACGATTGTTAACTTCTTAGATCAAAGCAATAATGTCGTTTACTGGATTGGTCAAATTTTCAATTATACCAACCCCATTGGCTTTGCGGTTTATATTATATTGATTTTCGTGTTCTCGTTCTTCTATTCTTTCTTACAAATGAATCCTGAGAAGATGGCCGAAAATTTACGGAAACAAAATGCTTATGTTCCCGGTATTCGTCCGGGTGCGGAAACAGCATCATATATTTCTCGTGTTTTGTTTAAAATTACGATGGTTGGTGCGACTTACTTAGCTATTGTAGCGTCCTTACCAATTATTATGAGCTTTATTTTTGATCTTCCGGCTTCGGTTCAAGTTGGGGGAACCAGCTTAATTATCGTTGTTGGTGTTGCTATTGAAACAGCTAAACAATTGAAAACACAAGCTCAAGAAAAACAATACCGTGGTTTCATTGATTAAGGTAGAAGCATGCGTTTATTAATCATGGGACCTCCCGGTGCGGGCAAAGGTAGCCAAGCACCGCTTCTTAAAAAAACATACGGTATTCCTCATATATCGACCGGCGATATGTTTCGTGCGGCGATTAAACAGGGAACACCCTTAGGAATCCAAGCGAAAGCATATACCGATAAAGGCGAACTTGTTCCTGATCAAGTCACGATTAATATTGTGAAAGAACGATTGCAGGAACCGGATTGCCAAGCGGGCTTTTTGCTCGATGGTTTTCCGAGAACAATTGCTCAAGCTAAGGCGCTGGATGTTATTTTGAAAGAAATGAATATTAGCTTAGATGCGGTTATTAATATTAACGTCCCCGATGACATTCTTATTCAACGGATGAGCGGTCGTCGGATGTGCCGTCAATGTGGAGCTTCCTACCACATCACGAACATTCCTCCGCAAGTAGCGAATGTTTGTGATGTTTGTGGCGGTTCCTTATACCAACGAAAAGATGACAGTCTTGAAACGGTGGGAAATCGTTTGGAAGTATATTATAAGCAAACCCAACCCCTCCTCGATTATTATGCCCAAAGCGGTTTAATCCATCATATTAATGGAGCGAAAGATGTGGAGGACACCTTTAATCAAGTGAAAACTATCTTGGAGGAGCTTCATGATTTCCATTAAAAGTCCAAGAGAAATTGAGTTGATGAAAGAAGCGGGAAGAATTGTCGCTTTGGCTCATCGAAAAGTCCAGGAGGCAATTGTTCCCGGCATTTCAACTTATGAATTGGATAAGATTGCGGAAAAAGTGATTTTGGAAAATGGCGCAATACCGTCATTTAAAGGTTATCATGGGTTTCCCGCTTCCATTTGTGCTTCCATCAATCAAGTTGTGATTCATGGGATTCCGAGCAAAAAAATTATTTTAAAACATGGCGATATTATTGCTATCGATATCGGTGCTTGTTATGAAGGTTACCACGGCGATAGCGCTATGACGCACGGAGTTGGTGAAATCAGTGAAGCGCGTAAGCGATTACTGACAATTACCGAACAAGCCCTCTTTGCGGGCTTAGAATTTGCGAAACCATTAAATCGTTTATCCGATATTTCTCATGCCATCGAACAATTTGTGTTGGCTCATGGCTACAGTGTTGTAAAAGACTTTACCGGCCACGGAATTGGGACAAACATGCATGAAGACCCGATGATTCCCAATTATGGGAAACCGGGTTATGGCCCCATTTTAAAACCAGGCATGACTCTCGCCATCGAGCCGATGGTCAATGCCGGCAAAGAAGATGTCCGCATTTTAGCGGATGATTGGACCACCGTGACAGTCGATGGGGCGGACAGCGCTCATTTCGAGCATACCATCGTGATTACGGAAACCGGATATATGATTTTAACGAAGGAGGCTTAATTCGTGTCTAAAAATGATGTCATAGAATTAAAAGGAACAGTTATCGATGCCCTGCCCAACACCATTTTTAAGGTGCAATTAGACAATGGGCATCAAATCGTGGCCCACGTTTCTGGTAAAATACGGATGAATTTCATCACAATTTTACCAGGTGATAAAGTAACTGTTGAATTGTCGCCATACGACTTAACACGTGGCCGCATTACTTACCGTCATAAGTAAGCTTTCCAATTATTAGGAGGAAATTCATAATGAAAGTAAGACCATCAGTCAAACCAATTTGTGATCATTGTAAAGTGATCTATCGCAAGGGTCGGGTTATGATTATCTGCAAGAACCCGAAACATAAACAAAGACAAGGCTAATAGGAGGTGCAAAACAAATGGCACGTATAGCTGGTGTTGATATTCCAAGAGATAAACATGTTGATGTTTCGTTAACCTATATTTTCGGAATTGGAAGACCAACCGCCATTGAATTATTAAAAAAAGCTAATGTCAATCCGGACAAACGCGTTCGCGATTTGACTGAAGAAGAATTGGCAGCCATTCGTAAAGAAGTCGCTGCATATAAAGTTGAAGGTGATTTACGTCGTGAAATCACCATGAATATTAAGAGATTAATGGAAATCGGATGCTATCGCGGTATTCGTCATCGCCGTGGTTTGCCTGTGCGCGGACAAAACACCCGTTGCAACGCTCGAACCCGCAAAGGGAAAGCCAAAACTGTGGCTAACAAGAAGAAGTAGAAAGGAGAACGCAAGATGGCAACTACTAAAACTCGTACTAAACGTAAAGTTAAAAAGAATATCCCAAACGGCGCGGCTCACATTCATTCTACTTTTAATAACACGATTATTACCATTACCGATACCGTCGGTAACGCCATTGCGTGGAGCAGTGCCGGGGCTCTCGGTTTTCGTGGCAGTAAAAAGTCGACTCCTTTTGCTGCTCAAATGGCTTCCGAAGCTGCGGCTAAAGCGGCTTTAGCGCAAGGAATGATTAAGGTTGAAGTTTCTGTTCGCGGACCTGGTCCGGGACGTGAAGCGGCAATTAGATCATTACAAATCGCCGGATTGGAAATTACTTCGATTAGAGATGTGACTCCCATTCCTCACAATGGCTGCCGTCCACCAAAACGACCTCGCGGATAAAAACAATTAAAAATCAATAAGGAGGAAACGAATTGAGAAAATTCGAATTTATTAAACCTCAAACAATTGTTGAAGGTAATGAAAACGAAGGCTACGGGAAATTTACGATTACACCTCTGGAACGAGGTTACGGAATTACCCTAGGTAATGCTTTGCGTCGTGTTCTCTTGTCATCAATGCCCGGCATCGCCATTGTTGCTGTGGAAATTGAAGGCGTCGAACATGAATTTATGGCTATTGATGGAATTCGCGAAGATGTTACGGAAATTATCCTGAATTTAAAGAACATTATTATTACGGTTTCCGAAGACAAATTATTTAAAGCCATGCCCCATAATCCTCAAGATTTAATTGAGTTAAGCATTGTTGCGGAAGGCGAACGCGTCATTACGGCTGGTGATTTAGAAATCAGCAGTGAATATACGATTGTCAATCCCGAGCAGGTGATTGCTAACTTAGAAAAAAATGCTCGTTTTAAGGCTAAGTTTTTTGCTCGTCGGGGCGTTGGTTATGTTGGTGCCGAAGAAAACAAAGTTTTCTGCAAAGACAAAAACGGTAACACCATCATCAGTCGCATCGCCACGGATGCCATTTATACTCCGGTGACGAAAGTAAGATACGATGTGGAAAAAACCCGGGTTGATGAAAATGTTGATTATGAAAAACTAACCATGGAAGTGTGGACTAATAAGTCCATTACCGCTGCTAATGCCGCATCATTAGCCTCGAAGTTCTTAATCGATCATTTTGTAGTGGTAGCAAGATTAAATGAAATTGTCATTGAACAAGATTATATGTACGAACGCGAAGAAAAAATCACGAACAGGAAATTGGAAAAGAAGATTGAGGAGTTGGATTTATCGGTTCGTTCTTATAACTGCTTAAAGCGCGCTGGCATCAATACCGTTGGTGAGTTAGCCCAAAAGGCGGAAGAAGAAATGATGCGAGTACGTAATTTAGGTCGTAAATCACTGAAGGAAGTTGTACAAAAACTACGAGAAATTGGTCTTGATTTACGCCGTTCATATGATTCGGATTACGATTATTCAGATTTTGATGATGATTCAGATGATTCGTCAGATGACCTTAACTAAAACTATTCCTGAAGGAGGAAACTAATATGGCATTAGGATATCGTCGATTAGGACGTAATTCCGCCCAACGCAAAGCGTTGTTGCGTGATTTGGTTACGGATTTAATCATTAACGAAAAGATTGAAACAACATATCATAAAGCCAAGGAACTTCAAAAGTTAGCGGATAAAATGGTGACACTTGGTAAAGCCAATACTTTATCATCCCGTGTCAAAGCAGCGCAGATGGTTCGTTTCGAATTTGTTGACGAGAAAACCGAACAATATGCAATTCAAAAACTATTTTCCGATATCGCTGTGAGATATAAAGACCGCAAAGGCGGATACACCCGCGTTTTAAAACTTATGCCGCGTCTTGGTGATTCTGCTCCGATGGCTATTATTGAATTTGTATGAGAAAAACCCCTGAAAAGGGGTTTTTTGTTTGGAAGAAATTAATATTTTTAATTAATAATTTTTAGCCAAAACAATTTAACACTATCCTATATTAGCGATTGACTTGTAAAAAGAGGAAAAATTTGGTAAAATATGACATTGTAAAAGGTGATAAAATATGAAAAAATTCGACATCATCGTTATTTCCATTGTTTTTTTGTTTGCCGCTTTTTTATATTTTATGTATTTCAGTTCCTTTGGGCGTCCCGATAATTTAACAGTAGAAGTTTATTACCGCAACATGGTGATTTATTCCATCGATATTGATGAAGATACGGATGTGACGGTGGAAATCACAGCGGATGATTATCTATTGACAGTAAAAATCGGTGATTTAACGAAAACTTATGATATTACTTCTGATAAGCATCTCATTAATACTATCCACATCACCAAACCGCTTGTGGAAATGACACAAGCTAATTGCAAGAATCAATATTGCATGCATATGAAACTGCGTCCCAATTATCCGTCACCGATTGTGTGTACTAACGGCATCATGGTTCGTTATGTCACAAAAGAAATCATTATCGAGGTCTAAAATGATTAAAGTAGAACACATTAATTTTTCATATCGCCCTAACGAACCGGTTATTCGTGATGTTTCTTTTACCATTAAAAAAGGCGAGTTTGTTTGCATTCTTGGCCATAACGGCAGCGGGAAATCGACGATTGCGAAATTGTTAACCGGACTTCTTTCGGTTGACAGCGGTGCGATTTATATTAAGGGCTTATTGCTCAATGAGAACAATATTAACGAAATTCGCCAGCAGGTCGGCATTGTTTTCCAAAATCCGGACAATCAATTTGTCGGTGTAACCGTCAAAGACGATATTGCTTTCGGTTTGGAAAACCGCCAATTTCCGCGTGAAACGATGCTTGAGTTAATTGATAAGTATTCTAAATTAGTCAATATGGAAAATTTTTTGGATTATAATCCGGAAAATTTATCGGGTGGCGAAAAACAAAGAGTTGCGATTGCCGGAGTGTTGGCTGCCAATCCGGAAATTATCATTTTTGATGAATCCACATCGATGCTTGATCCCAAGGGGGTCAAAGAAGTCACCGACATCATCAACACCCTCAAAGGTCACAAAACGATTATTGCCATTACTCACAATTTAAACGAAGCCGTTTTTGCGGACCGTGTCATTGTCTTATCACAAGGTGGAGTTATTTTAAATGATACTCCTGAAGTTGTTTTTACTCACAAAGAACTCCTAAAAAACAGTTCTTTGGATATTTTGGAAAGCATGAAATTAATGGAATTAATTGAAAAAAATGAGCATTTAAAAAATAAACAGGAAATCGAGGCGATGTTATGGGAATACTCTTTTCAAAAGTAGCTTTTGCCTATTACCGACCTCGTAAGAAACAATATCTTCGTTATATTCTTGAAGATATCAATTTAAACATTGCCGAACAAGATGAAATGATTGCCATTGTCGGTCATACCGGCAGCGGTAAATCAACTTTGGTGCAAATGATGAACGCTTTGCTTTTGCCGACTGCGGGCGAAGTGACGCTTTTTAAAACTAAAATCACGCCGACAGTAAAATTAAAACCGATTCGCCAAAAGGTCGGTTTGGTTTTTCAGTTTCCGGAATATCAGATTTTTGAGGAAAATGTAAAAAAAGAAATCATGTTTGGACCGAAAAACTTTAAAATGCCGAATTTGGAACAAACAGCTCTTGAAGCAGCCCAAGTTATGGGCATTACCGACTTATTGGAGCGCAGCCCCTTTACGTTGTCGGGTGGGCAACTTCGTAAGGTGGCGATTGCTTCCATTTTAGCAACCAATCCGGATGTACTCATTTTAGATGAACCGACAGTGGGTTTGGATCCTTTAGCTAAACGGGAATTACTCGATTTTCTCCAAAAACTCCATGATGATTTTCACAAATCCATTATTATTATTACCCATGATATGGAAGTTGTTTCGCAATACATTAAACGTGTAATTGTTTTAAAAGAAGGAAAGATTATTTATGACGGCTCAAAAAAACAATTGTTTGCGAAGGACGATTTAATGGATAAATATAATCTCAATTATCCGAGTACGGTTAAGATTTTGCGAGCTTTGGAAGCCCGCTTCCATTGTGGGCTCGATGTCAATCAACACTCAATTGAAGCTGCTTATGCGGAAATCTGTCGTTGTTTTGGTGAACGCCATGAATAGCAAAGTCGTTTTTGGTCAATATTATCATGTCGATTCTTGGATGCATCGTTTGGATCCACGGACGAAGATTGTCGTAATTTTTTTAATGATTGTGTCTTTGTTTTTGCTTAGACAGCTGGTGTCGCTTCTTGTTGCTTTCATCGTGACGGCAGTTCTTGTTATCAGCAGCAAAGTGCCGTTTTCTAAATTCTTAGGCAGTTTAAAAATGATAACGATGCTGTTGTTTATCACGGTTATTTTTCAGGTGTTACTAAGTAAAGCCGGGAATGCCATCCCCTTTGCTTTGGAACTCAATGTTCTAAACGGTAGTATTATTTTAATCAGTTTTATTTTGTTTTTTCTTTCGCGACGATTTATTCGCAAAGGCCGGTTTTTACTGTTTGTGGTATTGTTTTTAGGATCATTTGTGATTCAGTATTATTTAATAATCGGACCGAAAATTATCAATTATAAGCTCGTTATTTATGAAGCCGGCTTACTTTCCTCCGCCAAGATTATTACAAGAATTGTTTCTTTGATTTTTATTTCCGCATTATTAACCTTAACAACGAAACCGACGGATTTAAATAATGGTTTAGAATCACTATTGAAACCGCTGAAACTTTTAAAAGTTAATGTCAGCATTATGACGATGATGATTTCAATTTCCTTAAGGTTTATTCCGACACTATTCAACGAAGCCGAAAAAATCCTGAAAGCCCAAGCCTCACGGGGAGTGGACTTTAAAGAAAGTCGTTTTAAGGATAAAATTACCCAAATTGTTTCTTTGCTGGTGCCGATGTTTGTTATTTCTTATAAACGAGCCGGCGATTTAGCCGATGCGATGGAAGCAAGGGGCTATATTCCGGAAGCAACGCGGACAAGCATTAACCAATTAACTTATAAATGGTTTGATATCTTAACATTAATTGTGAGTGTTGTAATGATAACCGGATTGATTGTGGTAAGGGTGACGGGTTGGTATGCGTTATAAATGTATAGTTGCTTATGACGGCACGCTTTTTCACGGGTTTCAAACGCAGGGTCATTTACGAACTGTCCAAAGCGAAATTGAACAAGTTTTACTGGCGATTAACAAAGAAGCAACAATGATTTATCCGTCGGGAAGAACCGATGCCGGTGTGCATGCCCATGGGCAAGTCTTTCATTTTGATTCCGCAATTGACATCCCGGAACAAAACATGAAAAATGCCCTTAATACACGGTTGCCAAGAGATATTTATATTAAAGATGTTGTGATAGTTGATGAAGATTTTCATGCCCGCTTCAGTGCGATTGCGAAAGAATACCATTACTTAATTGACTTTTCCGAACGAGACCCCCTTCTAAAAAACTATCGCTATTATTGTCCGTTTCACCATGTTGATATTGACAGTTTTATTGCCGCTTTCAAGTTGTTTGAAGGTGAGCATGATTTTCGTTCTTTTACAAAAAACCAGCAATTAAGTGATACTACGAGGAGGATTTTTCAGATTAGCGCCAAGCAGGAAAATGCCCTTGTGACGATTAAAATCGTCGGTAATGGTTTTATGCGCCACATGGTGCGTATTTTAGTGGCAATGGCTTTAGAAGTAGGGAGGAATAAAATTACCTTTGAAAGACTAAAATACATTATGGAGCAAAAAAACCGGTTTTTATCGCCTAAAATTGTGCCATCTTCAGGATTGTATTTATTTGCGGTTTATTACTCACAAGAAGAATTAAAACAAAGGTTAAAGCAAGATAATTAAAAAACGACTGATTGAAAAGTAAATCAGTCGTTTTGTTATTCAGGAGTTAAATAATCATCATCTTTTTTAAATTTAATTTTTCGAATGCGAGAAATACCCATAATAATCAACAGAATCAAGATATTGATGAGGACAATGGTGGAACCGGTCGGCAAGTTTAAATAGTAACTTAAAGTAAAGCCGCCAATAACCGAGATTTCAGAAAAGATAATGGCGGAAACAATTGTATTTTTGAAGGAATCACCGACAAGAATGGCGGCGGCTACGGGCACAATCATCAGTGAAGATATTAACAAAACGCCAACTAAATCCAAAAAAATGGAGATAACTAAGGATAAAATAATGGTAATGGCAAGTTGGAAGAGGCGAATATTGATGCCGGAAACCTGAGCATAGACTTCATCGAAACACAAAGACACAATTTTCTTATAAAAAATAATGGATAAAGTAATCACAATGACGCTTAAACTGAGAATTAAAATAATGTCACGAGCGTTAATGCTGTAAATGGAACCGAACAACAGTCCTGTTGTCCAGTTGGTGGAGATACCGGGGGTTAAATAAATGAATAATCCACTAAGCGCAACCCCGAAACTAAGGAGAATCGGCATGGACAACTCTTTGTAATTCTTATAAAAACCGCGTAATTTTTCAATAATAAAGGTACCGGCGACTGAGAAAACCACGCCCATTAAAATGGGATCAAGACCAAACCAGCTGGGGGGGATTATTTTTGCTAAGAAAACACCGACAGCAACCCCGGCCAAGGAAAAGTGACTGAGGGTATCAGCAATGAAGGAAAGCCGCCGAATGACGACGACCGTCCCGATTAAAGGAGCAAGAACGCCAACACAAATACCGGCAATAAATGCATAACGGTAAAACGGCGAATCAATTAAACTTTGGAAAATGTTGGTAAGAATTATTAATTCCATTTTCCGGCCTCCACAAAGCGATATTCACCGAAATCGCTCATTGACAGAAAATAATCAGTTAAATCGCGGACATATTCAATTTCGTGAGTTGAGATAATAATTGTTACGCCTTGTTTTTTTAGTTCGGTGAGGATTTTCACAACCCCTTTAATATTCTCTAAATCAACGCCGACCGTCGGCTCATCCAAAATAAGTAGTTTGGGGTGGTTTAAGAGAGCCCGGGCGATAAAAACGCGTTGCAATTGGCCACCGGATAGGGTGTTGACATTTTCTCGGTAAAAGGTATTTAAATCAAGAGCATTAATAACCGAGGTATAATAAGCATCTTTACGATGAAGATAAGCGGAAGAGAGAACTTCGGAAACGGTTATCGGAAATTCATAACTGAATTCAATTCGTTGCGGGACATAACCGACATTTTGAAAGCGTTGAATTTTATTAATATCTTGGTCGTTTAAAAAAATGGTGTCGTCCGCTATTTTCACAAGCTTGAGCAAGCATTTAATGAAGGTGCTTTTCCCGGAACCATTTTTGCCAACAATGGTTAAAAAGTCACCGGAATTAATCGCAAATGTTAGTTTGTTGAGAACGATTTTTTGGGTGTATGCAAATGTTAAATTGTTGACTTTGATATTCATGAGGCTACCACCTAGCGCCATTTTACCATAAAAGAACCCCTAAAACAAGGAAAAACCGGAATTGTTCCGTTGGGGAATTTAATTTGCCTTTTGAGGTAATTTATGAGATAATTAACTGTCCAATAAAAACGAGGTTATTATGATTAAATTTATAACTTTTGAAGGTGGCGAAGGCAGCGGAAAAACCACCATCATTGATAATTTATTAAAAGATTTATCGGCTTTAGGCTTTGATGTTGTGAAAACAAGGGAACCGGGCGGCAGCAAGATTGCGGAAGAAATTCGCCATGTTATTTTAAATAAAGAAAACACGGCGATGGATTATCGGGCAGAAGCATTGTTATATGCTGCCAGTCGTCGTCAACATTTGCAAGAAGTTATCGTTCCTTCCTTAAAAGCTAATAAATTAGTTCTTTGCGATCGCTATTTAGATTCTTCCTTGGCCTATCAAGGTTATGCTCGGGGTTTGGGGATTGATCAAGTTTACCAAATTAATCAATATGCGACGGAAGGCTTGCTTCCGGATTTAACCTTCTACATTGATGTTGACCCGCAAATTGGTTTATCTCGGATTCAAAGTGCCCACCGGACGGTGGACCGTCTTGACTTGGAAACCGCCAATTTTCATAAGTTAGTCCGCAATGGTTATTTAGAAGTGGCGAAAATGTTTCCCCAGCGCATTATTACCATTGACGGAAAGCGACCGATTTTGGAAATTTATGAAGAAATTAAAAACATTATTCTTGAGAAAATGAATGCGGTCACAAAGGAAGCAAAATAAGGATAATCAAAGCTCACTTTAATTACTTAATTTAGAGATATCATATCAGTTTTATGCTCATTCAAGTGCAAACATAGTTTGTTGTTTCCAACAAAAAACAGACCGTGGGGTCTGTTTTTTAATGTCCGTAACGTTTGTTGAATTCTTCATCGGGCATAGCCAACAGTAAAATGCCTTCAACCAAGCCGATAATGGCCGGGATGCCCGTCCAAAAGAAAAAGGCATAAAGAATACCGGTTCCGGTTTGACCTAAATAAAATTTGTGAACGCCAAAGATACCTAAGAAAATACCAAACAAGCCGGCAATATATTTGTTTTTTCCGTTGGCGGTTGTCGGTGCAAAAGGATCGCGATAATCGGTTTTTCTTTGAACTATCACACCGCAGTTTAAACATACTTCTTGGTTTTCATTAAGCTCTGCTCCGCAGTTTGTACAATATTTTCCCATATGACCTTCCTTTCTTCATAAGATATTATAACATATATTTTTTAAAAATATAAAAAATTACCTTAAACTTACAAAAACATTACAATTAGTGGGTTTTTATTGTTTTTTGTCGTTATTTTTGTTACAATAATTATGATAATTAAGGAGAAAATAAGGGTGCGTTTTGCTGCAGTATTAAGAAATCAAAAAAAAGTTATCAAACTTTTTCAAAACAGTTTAAAAAAGAATCGCTTTGTGCACACTTATTTATTTGAGGGTGCTAAGGGGACATCGAAACGGGAAGCCGCGTACTACTTTGCGGCTTTAATGCTGTGTACCGGGGTCTCAAAGCCTTGTTTAGAGTGCGAAAACTGTCATAAGGTGATGAAAGAAATTCATCCGAGCGTTTTTTATGTTGCTCCAGATAATGGGATGATTAAAAAAGAACAAGCGGAAGCCCTAGAAAAAGAGTTTTCGATGACAGCTTTAACGGAAGGAAAGCGGATTTATATTATTGATGAAATTGATAAAGCCAATGCCAGTGCCGCTAACTCCCTTTTAAAGTTATTAGAAGAACTAAGTGGCGACAACTATGTTATTATGACCACAGAAAATATTAACAATGTGTTATCAACGATTAAATCGCGGTCGCAAATTGTTTCTTTTGACCGGATTCCGGTGGAAGAAGTGGCGACAGAATTAATTAACAAGGGCATTGAAGCGGAAACGGCTTTTGTTTTTGCTCGGGAATCTAATAGTGCTTCTGAAGTGTTGATGATCTTGCAAGATGAAAAAGTTCTTCCGATTTATGAGTTAGCCAAAAAAGTCGCCGTTGCCATCTGTAACCCCGCTTTGCATCCCTTATTAACCCTAATTAATGAAGGTGATAGTTTAGTGAAAGAACCAAATAAACGCTATCATCAATTGTTTGTTGACTTATTATTGTCCGTGGCCAATGATAAATTATATTATATTACTAATCAAATTAACAAAATAGCGTTTCGTGATTTAATGCAAATTATTAGTGATCAAGTTTGTTTAAAGCAAGACAAAATAATTAAAGAGGTCGAAACGATTTTAAAATTTAAACAGCGATTGCGTTACAATGTCAACTTGGAACTTTTTTATGCGCAGTTGTTCATTGAATTAAAACAGATTTAGAAAGAGAAGAAATTATGATTAAAGTTGTTGGAATCGGCTTTCGAGAAGTCGGAAAAATATATTGGTTTAATCCCTTTCCCTTGCATGTCCATCTTAACGAAAAAGTTATTGTGGAGACGGTTCGGGGGTATGAACTGGGGACAGTTATCCAAGAAGCTCGGGAAATCGATGATGCGGAAATTGAAAGAGAAATAAAACCGATTGTTAGGATTGCTACCAAGGCGGATATTTTGGCCTATGAAGAAAACTTGGAAAAAGCGAAAATAGCTTTGGAAACATGTCGTCATATTATTAAAAATCATCAATTAGAAATGAAATTGCTGGATTGTGAATATACCATTGACCGCCAAAAAATTATTATTTATTATACAGCGGAAGGACGCGTTGACTTTCGCGAATTGTTGAAAGATTTAGCAAGTGAATTTCGCATTCGGATTGAACTGCGTCAGGTTGGCCCTCGTGAAGGGGCGAAGTTTATTGGTGGTATGGGGCCTTGCGGTCGTGCGGTTTGCTGTGTTTCCCATTTAAGGGAATTTGGGCAAGTGACCATGAAAATGGCTAAAGACCAAGGTATGACATTAAGTTCATCAAAAGTCGCCGGTTTGTGTGGCAAATTAATGTGTTGCATTGCTTATGAAAATGATTTATATCAAGAGTTGCGAGCTCGGATTCCTTTGGTTGGTGATATGGTCAAGACGCCAACTTGCGATGGATGCAAAGTTGTCAGTGTTGATTTGTTAAGGGAGATTGTGAAAACCGCTAACGGCGATAATATTGAAGTTTGGCAAGCCAAAGATTTAGTTAAACTTTCCGGTCATGAAGAAGATGTTAAACCGGAAGACTTAACCGATGATGTTGTGGACAACAATGGAAATGATTCATGATTTATTGGGGCATGACCAGTTAAAAATCATTCAAAAAGAAGGGATGTTTGCTTTCTCATTAGATTCCATGCTCTTAGCTGATTTTGTTGTTACCAAAAACATTCCCCAAAGAATTATTGATTTGGGTTGTGGTAATGCGCCGATTCCCCTTTATTTAACGCTTAAAACCACTTCACCGATTATCGGTGTGGAATTACAAAGTGAAGCCTTTACTTTAGCGGTTCGCAGTGTTGCCCTCAACCATAAACAAGAGCAGATTACCATTCTTCAGGCTGATATTAAAAATGTTCACCAACAGCTGGGAGCGAATACCTTTGATATTGTTACCAGTAATCCCCCCTATTTTAAATATCATCACCACAGCCGTACCAACCAAAGCGATTTTTTAACAATCGCCCGCCATGAAGTAAAAATCACGCTTGCGGATATCATTACCGAAGCAAGAAAATTATTAAAAACCAAGGGCTCGCTTTATATGGTTCATCGTTGTGAACGACTTGCGGAAATTGTTTCTTTACTTGAAGAAAATCATTTTGGGATTAAACGAATACGCTTTGTTTATCCGCGGGTGGATTCCGCTTCGGCGCTCTTATTTTTGTTTGAAGCCAAGCAAAACCAAAAACACGATGTTGTTGTTGAGCCGCCCTTATATGTTTTAAAGACCGATGAACAATATACGGATGAAGCCTTAGCGATTTTTAATTTTAAAAAACCTCAGTAATTATTAAATTGATAAAAAAATATGTTATAATAGAGAAAAGGAGTTGATTACATGTTTTTAAGTTTATTATCACGGGAAGAAAAATATTATTTTATTGATTTGTTAGCGTTAATTGTCAGTGTTGATGGCAACACCACGGAATTGGAAAAACAAATTGTCAATCGACTCAAATTTGAAATTGGCGAAGATATTCTTAAATATCGCAAAAGTTCACTTTCCAAAGAAAAATTAATTGAGTATTTTGCGCAGAAACCCAAATCAACTAAAAACATTGTCTTTATGAATTTAATCAGTTCATTTTTGTACGATGAATTTTATTGTGCGGAAGAACATTTTTTAATGGAAGAAATTCAAAACAAATTTGAAATTACGAATAAAAAACGCGCTGAACTAATGAAAGTTGTTTATGCTGAACGCGATGTTCGGGAAAAGGCGCGTCGAGTTATTTCTGAATGAAGAACGTGCCATCATATTTGTCAGCAAGCCCTACCCTCTATTTGGTTCCAACCCCGATTGGTAATTTATCGGATATGACTTTTCGGGCCGTTGAAACTTTACAAGCGGTTGATTATATTTTTGCTGAAGACACCCGTGTGACTAAGGTTTTACTTAGTCACTTTCATATTGCGACTCCGCTTTTGAGTTATCATCTTTTTAATGAAGACGAAAAAGGGGATGATATTTTAGAATTACTTAGTAAGGGGCATAATATTGCCGTCGTTAGCGATGCCGGGATGCCGGGGATTAGCGATCCGGGTTTTCTCGTTGCCAGGAAAGCCATTGCCGCCGGATTTAAAGTAGTTGCTTTACCGGGCCCGGTGGCCTTTGTGCCGGCTTTAGTGGCGTCAGGCTTACCATGTGAGCAATTTTCTTTTTTCGGTTTTTTAAATCATCGGCAATCCTTACGCAAAAAAACACTCTTGCAATTAGTTAACCGGGAAGAAACATTAATTTTTTATGAATCCGTGCACCGCATTAAGGCCTTTTTAAACGATGCTTATACCATCTTCGGCAATCGGGAAGTTGTGATTGCCAGAGAACTGACCAAGAAATATGAAGAGTATATTCGTGGCCATTTAGCGGATGTTATTAATCGGGAATGGGAATTAAAAGGCGAGTTTGTGGTGATGATTAAAGGAAGCAAACAAGCTTTACTGGCGGTGGAACTTAATAAAAAAACTGTAGAAGAACATTATCAATTTTATCTAGATCAAAATATTGATGCGAAGGAAGCCATGAAGAAAGTGGCAAAAGACCGCCAAATGGCAAAAAGTGAAATTTATCGAGAACTCCTAAAACCATCAAAGTGATGGTTTTTTTCAAGAAAGCATTTTTGACTTTATTAACCATTAATTTAATGCTATAATATGAAAAGGTGATACATGTTGAAAGTTAAACACTTAAACTTTAATTGGCTCTTTTGCCCTTATTATCAAGATGAGCATTTGCGTGATTATGCGAACCATGAAGGTTTTTTGGTCGTTGATCTTCCGCATAGCAGCCAAGAGTATGCTTACAATTATCTTAACGAACCAGCTTGTTTTGGGAAATATACATATAAATATTGTTTAAAAAAAGAAGAACTTGATTTATCTACTGATGTTTGTTATTCGTTATTATTTAAAGGGGTTGCCCACCAAGCAGAAGTTTATTTAAATGATTACAAGCTTATTTGTCATCAGGGTGGATATGATGAATTTACCGTTGATCTTACGAAAGCTCTTAAGAAGGATACCGACAATTGGATTAGCGTGATTGTTGATGAAAGCGAAAACCCCGACATTCCTCCCTTTGGGGGTATGATGGATTATTTGGGTTATGGCGGTATCTATCGTGAAGTGCAATTGCTTACTAAAAATCCTGATTGTTTTCAAGAAGTCATCATCAAAAGCAATGAGCAAATGGATGGTTTTGTGTTGGAGGCAGAAATTAATGGCCAAGCCGATTACATTCAAGGAACGGTTTTTTTTCACAAATCTCCGGTGGAAACTTTTCAAGTTGAACTAAGGAACTCAGCAACAAGCTTTTTTGGAAAAATTAACAATTTACAAAAATGGGATTTACAAAACCCTAATTTATATGATTTTCATTTACAGTTAATCAAAGATAAAAACATTGTTGATGAAACAAGGATTCGTTTCGGATTTCGCAAAATCAAATTTACAAGGCGTGGCTTTTATTTAAACGATGAACCGTTGAAACTAAGAGGCCTTAATCGCCATCAAAGTTATCCCTATGTCGGGTATGCGATGCCGAAAAGTGCACAAGTTCAGGATGTGAAAATCTTGAAAAATCAATTGGGAGTTAACATCGTCCGTACTTCCCATTATCCGGTTTCCGAACATTTTTTAAATGCTTGTGATGAACTGGGTTTGTTGGTAATGGAAGAAATTCCCGGATGGCAACATCTTGGCGGCGAACAATTCCAAAACAATGTTTTAAAAAACACACAGGCGATGATTACTCGTGATCGCCATCACCCTTCTATTATTTTGTGGGGGGGGCGGATTAATGAATCCGCCGATTTAGATTCTTTATATCGAGAAACAAACAAACTGGCGAAAAAACTCGACCCTACCAGACCAACAGGGGGAGTCCGCAACTTTGCTAACAGCCACATGTTTGAAGATGTTTATACTTTCAATGATTTTACGCATGCAGGGAAAAAAGCGGCCCTCCAAAAAGCATCCAAAATAAAAAAGGGAAAACCGTATTTAGTGACCGAACATAATGGTCATATGTTCCCAACAAAACCTTTCGATGATGAAAAACATCGCGTCAGCCAAGCTTTAAGGCATGAAGCAGTTTTAAAAGCGGCTCAAAAACAAGCCCAAATTGCCGGTTGCATCGGTTGGTGCATGAATGATTATCAAACCCATCCTCAGTTTGGCAGCGGTGACAAAATTTGCTATCACGGTGTGTTAGATATGTTCCGCCTCCCCAAATATGCGGCTTTTTTGTATGCCGCCCAACAGGATAAACAAGCAGTTTTGGAAGTGTTATCGACCCTTAATCCCGGTGATTATCCGAAAAGCTATTTAAATGAAGTCTATATTGCCACAAATTGTGATTGTGTGAAAATCTATAAGGATGATTATTTTCTTGGTGAATATCATCCAAATAAGCCGACAGCGTTTTTAAAACCCTTATTGAAAGTAACGGATTTTATCGGTAATTATTTAGTTGAAAAGTACCATTTTACGAAATTTGATGCGCGCTTAGCGAAGCAAATTTTCAAACAAATTCAAAAAAATCCCAATTTGCCGTTTATTTTCCGCCTTAAAATGTTATATATTATGCTTAAATATCGCCTTTCCCGTCAAAAGGCGACCGAAGTCTTTTATCAACTAACTGGTGGAGCTAATACTTTCCGCTTTGAAGCTTATCAAAAAGGGACTTTGGTTAAACAAGTCATTAAAGAAAAACAAACAAGCAGTAAGTGGCTTTTAGAAGCTGATGATGATAAACTTGTTATTGCGGAAACTTATGATGTCGTGCGCGTGGTTGTGAAAAAAGTTGATCAAAATCATCAGGTTCTCCCCTATGCTTTTGATGCTTTCACAATCTCGGTTCAAGGCGGAATCAGTTTAATCGGGCCGGCGCTTATCGCTTTAAGAGCCGGACAAGCGGCTTTTTGGGTGCGGACCAAGGGTAAAGCCCAAGACGGAAAAATCACCATTACTAATCAAGAAATGGTATTAACAAAAACAATTAAAGTTGAGGTTAAAGGAAAATGAAACTAAAGCAACGTGTTGCCATGTTGACAGGGAAGAATGTATGGCAAACTTTTTCCCACAAGAAATTAAAAATTAAATCAATTATGATGGCCGATGGGCCCCATGGACTCCGTAAACAAACGGACAATAATGACAATTTGGGGTTAAACAGCAGTTATCCGGCCACCCTTTTTCCACCGGCTTGTGCTGTGGCTTGTTCCTTTAATAAGGATTTAGCAAGCAAAATGGGGGAAGCGATTGCGAAAGAAGCGAAAGCCGCCGATGTTCAAGTGGTTTTAGGCCCGGGTGTTAACATTAAAAGAAATCCCTTATGCGGACGCAATTTTGAATATTATTCCGAAGACCCTTATTTAAGCGGGACGATGGGCGCCGCCTGGATTAAAGGACTTCAAAGCCAAAACATTGGGGCCAGTTTAAAGCATTTTGCCGTTAACAATCAAGAAACCTACCGCTTTAACATCAACGCCGTTGTTGATGAACGCGCCTTACGGGAAATTTATTTAAAGCCCTTTGAAATTGCCATTAAAGAAAAACCGGCCACCGTGATGGCGGCCTACAATAAAGTTAACGGTGTTTATGCCACCGAAAGCAAAAAGTTGTTAAAGGACATTCTTCGGAAGGAATGGTGTTATAAAGGGGTCACCGTTTCCGATTGGGGGGCTGTTAGCAACCGTCCCCAAAGTTTATTACAGGGCTTGGATTTAGAAATGCCCAGCAGTGGGAATTATAACTCTAAAAAACTGATTAAAGCCTTACAGGATGAATATATTATTGATAATGATATTGATGCTTCCGTTTCCCGAATGTTAAAACTGGTCGATAAATATCAAAACAATCTCGAGGAACCGTTTGATAAAGATGCTCATTTTAAACTAGCACAAACGATAGCCACCGATAGTATTGTTCTTTTGAAAAACGATGGCATTTTGCCACTAAAACCCGGCGATAAAGTGGCGGTGGTTGGGGCTTTTGCCAAGTCGCCTCGCATTCAAGGTGGTGGCAGTTCCAATGTCAATCCTATCCGGGTCGGCAATGTCATTGATGAAATCAATTATTATACGGATAATTACAAATATTTCCGTGGTTATTCCATGGAAAATGATGGCTATGACCAAAAATTAATCGATGAAGTTGTGCATGAAGCCCTATTGTTTGATAAAATCATCATTATGGTCGGTCTTCCGGAAGAATACGAAACTGAAGGTGTGGACCGTCAGCACATGGATTTACCACATGGGCACTTAAAACTGATTGAAGAAATAGCGAAGGTCAATCCCCATATTATTGTTACTTTATCGATGGGGGCTCCGGTCGCTCTTCCTTTTGAAAAAGAAGTCAGTGCCATTTTAGCACTCCATTTATTAGGGGGAGCTTCGGGAAAACCGGTCTTGGATATTTTATACGGGAAAACATCACCTTCGGGACGCTTAGCAACAACTTTTCCGCTGGATATCAATGATGATCCGACGACCGCCAATTTTGCGGACGGCAACCACAGTGTTTGGTATCAAGAAAGCCTCTTTGTCGGCTATCGTTATTATGAAACCTTTAAAAAGGCGGTTCGTTATCCCTTTGGTTACGGCTTAAGTTATACGACTTTCAGTTATACGGATTTACAAGTTTCGATTCCGGAAATTCGTGTTTCCGGGCCGATTGAAGTTAAAGTCAAAGTGAAGAACACGGGCAAACGTCCGGGAAGTGAAGTCGTCATGTTGTTTGTACAAAACAACACTTCGCCCGTTTTCAAACCGCTACGCGAGTTAAGGGCTTTCGAAAAAGTTTATTTGGAACCGAATGAACAAAAAGAAGTTGTTTTTGTTCTCAATTATCAGGACTTTGCTTATTATGATGTCGATATGAAAACTTATCATGTCGACCGCGGGAAATATAAAATCCAAATATGCAAACATGCTTCCAAAGTTATCTTGGAGAAAACGGTCACAAAACAAGACAATGAAATAGGCTTTAATTCTCCCTATCCGAGCGCTTACAATGATAAAGAATATCATATTGAAAAAGAAGATTTTCAAAAATTATTAGGGCGCTTATTACCGCCTAAAAGCATTATCAAACATCGTCCCTATACGATGGATTCCACCTTGGAAGATGTTAAACATACGATTTTAGGTTTTATTATGTATCGCGTTGTTTTGCGGAAGGCGGCGAAGCTAAGCAAGCGTTCAAGCAATGATTGGATGAGACAAGCCATGAAAAAAACACTTGCGCAAACACCGCTAAGAGTCATTGCTACGATGAGTGGTGGGGCAATTTCGCTCATCCAAATGGAAGGGCTAGTTGACCTCATCAATTTTAGAATAATTCGGGGGTTAGGAAAGATATGAGATGGTATAAATCGAGTGTTATCTATCAAATTTATCCACGCAGTTTTCAAGATTCAAACCATGATGGAATTGGTGATTTACCGGGAATCATTAGCCGTTTAGATTATTTACAACATTTAGGGGTAACCGCCATATGGTTATCCCCTATTTACGCTTCTCCCCTCTATGACAATGGCTATGATATTGCTGATTATTGTGCCATTCATCCCGACTATGGAACAATGGCCGATTTTCAAAAACTTTTGGCGGAAGCACATCGTCGCCAGATTAAGATTATCATGGATTTAGTTATCAACCATACTTCCAGTGAACATTCGTGGTTTAAACAAGCGATTAGTGATGAAAAAAGTCCCTACCGCGATTATTATTTTATTCGTTCGGGGAAAAAGAAACCCAACAACTGGACTTCCTTTTTTGGCGGTTCGGCTTGGACCTATCTTCCTAACGAAAATCTTTCTTATTTGCACTTGTTCGCCCCTGAACAACCCGACCTTAATTGGGAGAATCCGCAGCTTCGGATGGAAATCAAAAACATCCTCCGTTTTTGGTTGGATATGGGGGTGGATGGTTTCCGTTGTGATGTTATTAATCTTTTATCAAAACCAAAAAAACTTCGCAACAGTCGCCGTTTTTTAGTTTTAAAAGGAGCGGAATATTATATTAACGGACCGAAAATTCATGAATATTTGCAGGAATTAAAACGCGATGTTTTTAATCAATACGATATGATGACGGTCGGAGAATGTGTTTTCATTACACCTGCAAAGGCTTTGGAATATATTGAAGAAGGCGTCGATGAACTGAACATGGTGTTTCAGTTTGATCATATGGCTGTTGATAATTACTTTAAATGGTTTTTACGGCCCTTTAAACCGTATCGTTTAAAACTTGCTTTAGCTAAATGGCAGGATGCCATTAATGGTCGCGGGTGGAATTCCCTCTATTTGGAAAACCACGACCAACCGCGTTCCGTCAGTCGTTTTGGGAATCTTGATTATTATTATGCCAGTGCGACGATGCTTGCAACCCTCGTTTTCTTCCAACAAGGAACGCCTTTTATTTATCAGGGCCAAGAAATCGGGATGACCAATGCCCACTTCACCAGTTTAAATCAATACCGGGATGTGGAAACCAAGCGTATTTACCAAATCGGTCGCACGCAATTAAAATTATCCCACAAACGAATGATGCATAAAATTAAATACATGAGCAGGGATAATGCCAGAACGCCGATGCAGTGGGATGATTCTAAGCATGGCGGTTTTTCGGATGCAAACCCATGGATTGAAGCTAACCCCAATTTTGTGACGATTAATGTAAAAGATAATCTAGCCAACGAACATTCCATTTTCCATTATTATCAAAAATTGATTGCCTTAAGAAAAACATATTCAGTTATTATTGAAGGTGATTTTAAACTGCATTATCCCAAACATCGGGCTTTAGTTTATTATGAACGATGTTTCCAAGATCAACAATTAATTGTTTTATGCAATTATTCAACCAAACCCTTAAGCTTTAAACCGCTGCATGACTTTTCCGAATTCACGGTTATTCTTGATAATGATGACAATAAAGGGCCTGTTTTACAAGCCTATCAAGCTCGGGTCTTGTTCAGGAGGACTGCCGATGATAAGCATTCGTGATCATCTTTTCCACTTACAAACAAAGCAAACATCCTATGTTTTTTCCGTCGAACATGATTTATTAATTCATCATTATTATGGTGCCAACATCGTTTTTGAAAATATTAATCATCTTACCACCAAACTAAGGGGTGGGGCGGGGACAGCGGTTGAGTATGAAGGAAAGCCCCAAGTATATGTGGATCGTTTACCTTTAGAATATGCCTTGTTTGGCACCGGTGATTTTCGGGAACCGGCTTTGTTATTACATAATCCTTCAGGCGGTTTTTACAGCAATTTTAAATTTGATCGCTATGAAATTAATCCTAAATTGCTTGGTCCGCTGCCAGAAGCCAGACAAGCGGATGATGTGCTTATGATAATCTTAAAAGATGAAAGCCGGCAACTGGAATTACACTTGGTTTATAAAGTGTTTGAAAAGGCCAATATCATCAGCCGTTATGCGCGCTTAATCAATAATTCGGATCAAGTCGTGATTGTCGATCGCTTCTTTTCCGGGCAACTGGATTTGGAAAGAAACCAATTGGAAATTATGACCTTTGACGGTGCTTGGGCTAAAGAGCGCCATGTGCACATCCACCGCCTTGAAGGCGGCATCTTCATCAATGATTCCAAATGCGGGGCCAGCAGCAACCGCCATAATCCGTTAACGATTTTAAAAGATCCCCAGACAACCGAAGAAGCGGGTGAAGCTTTCGGTTTTAATCTTGTTTACAGCGGTAATCACAAAACGCTTGTGGAAACAATGCCGAACAAACAACGACGAGTATTATGGGGCATTAGTGATTTCGGCTTTAATTATCATCTTCAACCACAAGAGTCATTTGTTTCTTGTGAAGCGGTTATGAGCTATAGCAATCAGGGTTTAAACCAATTGTCGCAGCATTTTCATGACTTTGTTAATCATCATATTATTCCTAAAGAATTCAGTTTTAAAAATCGTCCCGTTGTTTTAAACAACTGGGAAGCAACCTATTTTAATTTTAATGAACGTAAAATCATCGACTTGGCTAAAAAAGCTCGTGATGTCGGAATTGAATTATTTGTGCTTGATGACGGTTGGTTTGGGAAGCGCAATGATGATCGTTCATCATTAGGTGATTGGGATGTCAATCTTAAGAAACTGCCCCGCGGTTTAAAAGGTCTAGCCGATAAAATCACGGCCATGGGCATGAAATTTGGTTTATGGGTGGAACCGGAGATGCTTAACGAAGATAGCGAGCTATATCGAAAGCATCCAAATTGGGCGATTAAATTTCCTAAGGCAAAACCGAGCACCGGCCGCAATCAAATGGTGTTGGACTTAACGAATCCCGATGTTAGAACTTTTTTAAAAACGAAACTAAGGGAAATTTTAAATTCTGCGACTATCAGTTATATCAAATGGGACTATAACCGGAATATCACGGATATGTACGGGACGACTTTAAGCAACCAAAGCGAATTCATGCATCGTTATATCTTGGGTTTATATGATGTTTTGCAGTATTTAACGACAACTTTCCCGCAGGTTTTGTTTGAAGGTTGTGCCAGCGGCGGGAACCGCTTTGATTTAGGAATGCTTTGTTTCTTTCCCCAAATTTGGACAAGCGATAATACCGATTATGTGGAACGCTTGGCCATTCAAACAGGGACTTCCTATGGGTATCCGCTTTCCGTCATCTCCAATCATGTCAGCACTGTCCCCAACCATCAAACCTTAAGAACGACGCCGCTATCTTCACGGTTTAACCTGGCTTGTTTTGGGGTTTTGGGATATGAACTCAATCTTTGTGAGGAAGATCAAAACACCGTCAAAATGATTAAAACGCAAATTGCTTTTTATAAACAATATCGCCATTTATGGCAATTTGGGAGGATGTATCGCAGCGAACCGACAATTTTTAATCATAACCGTAGCGGCTTATATGTAATGGACCACCAACAAAATTTAGGAATCTATGGTTTTTTCCAAATCCTTGTGCATCCAGATATGAGTAGTGATGTTGTGAAAATCAATCATTTAAGTGATGATTACTATGTCTTTTATAATCTTCCTCAAAAACTTAATGTGTTGGATTTCGGCGGTTTAATTAATATTGTTTCCCCGATTCATATAAAAGTAAACGGTAAAATTCATCGTTTACTTAGCAAAATTTATCGCCCCAGTGCGGAAAAAGAACGCTATGTTGTTCACGGGAAAGCTTTCTTTGCTGCCGGGGTTAAACTAAATCCCCAGTTTATGGGAACGGGTTTTAATAAGGAAGTTCGGGTTATTGGCGACTTTGGCAGTCGCTTGTATATCTTTACCAAGATAAATCATAAATATCGTTTAAAAAGGACTAAGTTAATGAACTGATATCAGTTTAATTAACTAGTCCTTTTTGTTTAAGGTATAGCTTTGTTTTGGTTGGTATAAAACCAGATAGTAATGATTTGTTTCTTTGTTTGACCAAGTTATCAAGCGGCTATTATGCATTAAATTTTGCTTAGATAATTGAGGATATTGCTGTTTAAAAAGGTCTAAAACGGCTTTGGTTTGGCTTTTAGTAAGCTCATAATCCCACCAAAGCGGCGGTTTAAGTTTAGCATTATCCAAATAATCCTGTTTTAATAAAAATAAAAAATAATCTTGGTTCTTAGTTGTGATGGCTTTGTAAAAGGCTTTGGCTAAATCTTTAATTTGTAAACGACATTCCGGATGTAAGGAAAGATAAGTTCCGAGCGTTAAAAACAATTGGTAGGGATTTAACTGACAATCTTTAAGTAAATAGTCCAATGTTTTGGGAAAACGATGGGAATTGTAATAACGGTTTAATCCTTCTTCCACAAGCTTAATTTCCGCTAAATCTTTTCTGGTCAAATATTTATTTTCTAAAACATCATAAGGCGGTAAAGGATTAAAAACATAGGCGTGCAAAGCTTTCTCGGCAACAATTTTCGTTCCCGCTAAGGCTTTTAAGATTCCTAGTTGCAGTTCATCAGGGAACATTAACAAAGTTTGATTAAAGGTGTTGATAAACGAGGGTTTATCTTCATAAGGAAGCCCGGCAATTAAATCCAAATGGATGGTAATCGTCGGTTTTAGTTGTTGCACAATCGTTTGGATTTGGGAAAAATTTTGCTTTCGAGAGATGGCTTCCATCGTGGTTTCGTTGGCTGATTGAATCCCGATTTCAAAACGCACTAAACCCGGCCGCAATTGTTTTAAAAAGCGGACGGTCTCTTCATTTAAAATATCGGCAACGACTTCAAATTGAAAGACGGTTTGCTTAGTATCATGTTCTTGAATGAAGGACAGAATTTCAATCATTCGCTGAGAATCGCAATTAAAAGTGCGATCTAAAAATTTAACTGTCGGAGTTTTGATATGAAATGCCCAAAGGATTTCTTTTTTTATTTGTGAAAGCGGAAAAAAGCGAACTTTCTTTTCAAGGGAAGCCAAACAGTAAGAACAAGCATAGGGACAACCGCGGCTGGATTCTAAATAAAGATAACGATGTTTGAGGTTTCCCATCAACGAATAATCATGTTTGATGGTAGTGATGTCGGGAAGAGCGTTAAAAGTAAACTTGATTTCTTCGCCGCGATAATATAAATTGGGCACTTCATCCAAGGGCATCAAACCGTTTAAATAGTTTAATAAATAATGGAAAGCCTGTTCACCTTCATCTTTCACAAGATAGTCAACATTTGAAAAAGCAAAATATTCCGCCGGTCGATAACTGGCTTCCGGCCCCCCTACCACAATCGTTAATTGTTGAGAGAGTTGCGATAAGATGGTTTTCACCAATGTGGCATTCCAGATATATACGGAAATACCGACAACATCGGCATGAAAATCGCTAATTTCCTTAGCAATCCGCTGAGGATCATCTTTAATCGTGAATTCCCGTAGCGTTACCGGCCAAGTGGTATTAGCGGCTAATTGGATAATCCCCATAGCGGGGTGAATATATTTAGAATTGATACCAACTAGTAAGACTTTCATAATATCCCTCGGAATTATTATACCATGTTTTTTTGATGACGGAAACAAGCGCCTCATTTTTTGCAAGAACACTTTTTAAATTTATTTCACGGTTTGTATTTTCATTTTTGATTTATAGTATTATAATAAAGGTGATTATATTATTTGGGGAGTTGTTTTTAACGTGAGCAAAAAATTGACAAAATTAGGTGAAGGTGTTTTAACAGGGATAATAGTATCACTTGGTAGTCAATTACTAACATTTATAAATGGGGGTTTTGCCTCTATAATTATGGCTGCCATCGTGGCATTTCAAGGCATGATATTAGCATTAAATGCATCTACTTTTGGATTTGGTCTGGTGTTCAAATTACTTCTAATAGGTGCTGGAAGTATTTGGCTACCAAAATTGATAGTATCAGTTAATATGTTTATTGATGGATTTAAAGGCAAATCCTATATAGCAAATATTGGATGGTTTTCTGCAAGTTATAAACCCGCTTAATAGGTGAAATAATGATTAAAATACTACTTTACGCGAACCTTTTAAATATATGTTTATCGCTATATGTTGGTAAATATCTATCAATCAAATTCAGAAAAAAATGGATAATACCTTACCACAAGAATTAGATAAAAAAAAGAGACAAAAAGTGTATGAGTCATATTGTGCAATTTTTAGTATACTTGAAGTCATAACCTTTGTCATATCAATAGCATTAGGTATAAAAGTTTATACATATTACTACGAGTTCGTTTATCAATCAGAGTTAAAAACTTTGTCAAGAATTTTAGATTTTATATTTGCAGGTATGTCTATTGTTGCTTGTGTAATAATCTTTATTAGAAATATAAGAGAAGAAAAAAAAGATATTGAAGCATACAAAATTGATGGTTCGGGCGGTCTACTTAATCCAATGTGGTTAAGATCATATAGTTATCCCACTTTCGTTGTAACTCTTATGAATTTAGTATACTCAAGTTTATATCGCTATTTGCTTTTGCCATTACCCTCAACATTTATATATTGTCTTTATGTTATTTTATTTTTATTTACAATCTTATCTGTTCAATGGATTAAACCGATTGATAAATTATTTAGAGAACAAAATATATTTAAAACAATTCTATTACTCATTACTCCGATTTTAATCGCTTTTTGTATTGATTATTTTTTAGTGGTATAGTCAAAAACGGGAATATACCCTATAAATCGGCCCCAATAAAAAAAGACACAGTCTTGTAAATCTGTTTGATTTACAAGGCTGTTTTTTATAATGATACAAGGAGGTGTAAATATGGGTGTCAATTACTTTACCAAAGCTCCAATCAAACTATTATCAAACAATCAATATGTCGTTTAAGTGTCTGTAAAATAACATACCATTTTTACAATTTTTAAGTTTCCTCTTTACAAAAGTAATAATACCGATTAAAATACATTAAACCGTATATGTTTGGTGATTATGGTCCAAATGTTTCTACGCTACACCTAAGATAGCACTACGGCACTTTTAACTGTGCCTTTTGCACGGTTTTTTAATAAATAAAGGGGGACAGGATGAAAAAAACTTACACATTTGACGATTTATTATTAGTTCCAAAGTATAGTGAAGTTACACCTGACAAGGTGGATGTTGCTTCTCGATTAACAAAGAAAATTAAGCTAAACTTGCCGATTATAAGTGCGGCCATGGATACAGTTACTGAGCATCAAATGGCGATTTCTATGGCCAGAAACGGTGGGATGGGAATAATCCATAAAAACATGACGATTGATGAACAAGCCCATCAAGTCGATTTAGTTAAGAAGAATCAATCAGGAATGATTTTAGACCCCATCACCTTAAAACCGACTGCTACTGCCAAAGAGGCGGAAGAAATTTTAAGAATATATAAAATAAGCGGTCTTCCGGTTGTAGATGATGATAATAAACTATTAGGGATTGTTACTAATAGAGATTTAAAGTATTTAAGAGAAACTAATGTCTTAGTTTCTGCAGTCATGACAAAAGATAATCTAGTTACTGCTAAATTAGGAACAACCCTAGAAGAAGCAAAAGATATTTTATGGAAACATAGAATTGAAAAATTACCGATTGTTGATGAAAAGAATAATCTATTAGGTTTAATTACCTCGAAAGACATCGATAATGTCATTGAATATCCCCATGCTAATAAAGATGAACATGGGCGTTTAAGAGTTGGGGCAGCAATCGGCATTCATGATTATGAGCGCGCCAAAGCACTTTATAAAATGGGTGTGGATGTTATTTGTATTGATAGTGCTCATGCGCATTCTAAAAATGTTATTGAAACATTAAAACAGGTTAAAAAAGAACTTCCCGAATTGGAAGTTCTTGTTGGTAATCTTGTTACTAAAGAAGCAGCGCTGGATTTAATTAAAGCCGGTGCTGACGGCCTTAAAGTTGGAATTGGTCCCGGTTCAATTTGTACAACAAGAGTTGTTAGCGGTGTGGGAATGCCCCAAGTATCCGCCATCTTAGAAGTTTTTGAAGTTTCCAAAGAATATGGAGTTCCTATTATCGCTGATGGTGGAATTAAATATAGCGGTGATATTGTAAAAGCCCTTGCTGTCGGTGCCTCAAGTGTCATGTTGGGTTCCTTACTTGCCGGTACCGATGAAGCACCGGGAGAAATGGTATTATTTGAGGGTAGAAAATATAAAACATATGTTGGAATGGGTTCGCTTGCAGCCATGAAACGGGGCAGCGGCGATAGATATTTCCAAGGAAACACGAAAAAATATGTCCCGGAAGGGATTGAAGGAATGGTCTCATATAAAGGGGCAGTCAAAGATGTTTTATATCAATTAGAAGGTGGACTTAGAAGCGGTATGGGTTATTTGGGTGCAAAAAACTTAGAAAACCTTGTAAAAAAAGCGATGTTTGTAGAGATTACCGCCTCCGGTCTTACTGAAAACCATCCTCATAATGTAAAAATAACCAAAGAGGCACCAAATTACCAAACAAAGTAGGGATATAATGATAAATAAATTAAAAGAAACAATCAAAGATAAAAAAGTTTTGCTTGCCTTAAGTGGAGGAGTAGATTCAAGTGTTTGTGCGCTTTTACTTAATAAAGCAATCGGTAAAAACTTAACTTGTGTCTTCGTTGATACAGGCTTATTGAGATTAAATGAAGCCGAAGAAGTTATGAAGATGTTTAAAGATAAGTTTGCTTTAAACATTATTAAAATAGACGCAAGTAATCTTTTTTTAAACAATCTCAAAGGTGTTATTGATCCTGAAGAAAAAAGGAAAATCATTGGTCGGACCTTTATCGATGCCTTTATGGAAGTATTAAGTGATGAATACACCTATTTTGCACAAGGCACAATTAAAACCGATGTTTCGGAATCGCTGATTGATAAAATAAAAACCCATCATAATTTAGCATTGCCTAAAATGGATTACATTCTGTTAGAACCACTGAAAGATTTATATAAACATGAAGTAAGAGAACTAGGTTTATCCTTAGGTTTGGGACATGAATTTTTATTTCGAAAGCCATTCCCCGGACCGGGGCTTGCTGTTAGAGTAAGTGGTGAGATTAGCAAAGAAAAGCTGGAAATAGCAAGAATTAGTGATGATATTTTAAAAGAAGAATTAATTAAAAATAATTTAGAAAAAGATCTTTTTCAGTATTTTACGGTTGTCACAAATACCAAATCGACAGCAATTAAAAATAATACTCGCTTCTATGGATATGTGGTTGCTATAAGAGCTGTTTTAAGCAAAGACGCTAAAACCGCAACGATATCAGAAATACCCTATCCCGTGTTAAAAGAAATAGCTAGAAGAATTGCTAATGTTGAAGGTGTTAGTAGAGTAGTATATGATATTACCGATAAACCTTCAGGAACAATTGAGTGGGAGTAAAGGTAACAAATTTAATATTTAATGGTCCAGTTTCATATTAACATTTAGGAGGTTTACTACTTTAAGGTGACAAAAAGGCACCTTAGAGTTAAAGATTCTATAACATGAGATCACGATTTGTGACTGCTTCAAAACACTAAAGCATTCTACCAGTAATCCATATGTGTTTACATAACAAGGAATTGCCATGCTATCTGCAGTTTTGAGAAGTGATGTGGGATTCAAGTAAGTATAAAAATCATGAATGCTTTTGTTGAAATGCGGCGCTTTTTGAAAGGCTAGATTGTGTTAAATTAAAACAAATCGAAACGGATAAAAAACTGGAGGAGGTCTTTAATTACATTGCAACTAACATAGAGGTTATGAGAGTGGAGAATCTAACGGACTAATTTCTTTAAAGGAATTATTTTCAAAGCTGAAGCTTATTCCTATTATGTTTGATATTACAATCGACGATATATCACATTATATCTATAGGGGAGGTTGGCCGGGAAGTTTAGACTTGAGTAAAGATATGCAATTAGAAGTTCCTAAGGATTTGCTTGAAAGCATTATTAGAAGAGATATAGATGAAGTTGACGGAATAGTAAAAAATAAAGAGAAATTAATGAAGATAGTAAAAAGCTATGCCAGAAACACTTACGCTTTAGCTGCAAATTCAACTATTTATAAGGATCAAGCTTATGATGTTGCTGTAAATCCCAAAACCTTTGATACATATATTAATTCTTTGAAAAGATTATTTATTATAGAGGATGTTTAAAGCCTTAATGGGAGTGATTTTTGTTTGATCCGACAGTCTAAATGTCTAGTTGAAAAGAAAAGATTATTTGACATTATAAAAAATGCTCAACAGATTATATAATTGAGATTAATAATGAAAGGTCAAAGATGACAACTGACGACAAAATGATTGTTCACTGTGTTTGGGAACATAATAAAAATGACAGCTTGGTATATTCAAGCAATGTGATTGGTGCTTTTACCGTGGTGCTTCAAAAGAAGAAGTTTTGGGAAAGATGGAGTACGAGATTGAGTCGTATTTTCTTTAGACGGGGGAAATTCCGCCGTCTTCCATTGAAATGATAATTACTCAGGAAAGTGCAACAAATTTATCTATTAGTGATGCAGACTCAGAGGTCTTATTTGAGACAGAAAAAATGGATTTGTCAGTTGAAGAGTATGAACGACTAAAAGCTCTTGTGCTTAAATCGGCAAATGATTTTTAAACCTTTATAGTTCTTTCCATGATAAGGATCAAAGCGTGTTACCCATAAGAAAAACGTTTTATGACACTGCTCCCAGAACCGCTTCGGAAATGTATGTGCACACTAAAAATGTCAACGAGTATTATTGGGGAGAAATCGGATTGGATGTCTCAAATGATGGAACAATAGTAGAAAATCGAATTCGGGGTTTTGAGGAATTGGAAGCGAGAGGAAATTTTTTGTCAGACAAAGTTTATAAAGGTAGTTATGGGGAAGAATGGTCGATTCCAAAAGTTTTAAGAAGATTTCTCTGGCACGATAGAATCCACGCAAAAGCTATGTACAAGATGAGCATAGCGACATTTGGGCCAAGAGTTATTCCTAATGTATTTAAATTCGAATTGTAATTGCAAATAACAAGAGCACATGAGTATCTGTATACCCCTGATGTCAGACAAACGCTACATATTGAAAAGCTTGATTTTACTGAGTTTTATGAATGTAAAAACAGGCAAAAACGGCGTTTTATTCACGACCTCTCTTCAGGGGAGGCTATCATAATAATGGTAAAGGGGAAAAACTTAATTAAGCAAAAGGGTTTCAGAGCTTCCACAAAGTACGAAATTCGAAAATTGTTATAGTATGCTTCAATATCATTTACAATGTCGCTAAGATTTTAGGTAATAACAAACCGATATATGAGATAATGTTACCGGAAAATTATCCTGACTTGAAAGGTTTTAACCGGCGTGGGCTTTATAGAATGAAGCAATTTTATGAGCTTTATAAGGGTAATGAAAAAGTGTCACCACTGGTGACACAATTGAGTTGGACAAATCATCTCAAAATCATGTCTGCCTGTAAGACGATGGAAGAACGCATATTTTACATGAATATGTGTATCAAAGAGCGTCTTTCAAAAAGAGAGTTGGAGAGGCAGATTGACAGTGGGTATTACGAAAGATATATGTTATCCCAAAAACCGATAACACCTGCCATAGAAGAATCAAGAGAGGCAACGGGAAATGTGTTCCTCGATAATTATATGCTTGATTTTCTCGATGTTCCTGAAACTGTTTCAGAGCGAGATTTACAGAAGTCTATTATAAGGAATCTGAAAAATTTTATTCTTGAAATCGGCAAAGACTTCACTTTTATAGGAGAAGAATATCGTGTTCAGGTTGGAAAGCACGATTATTATATTGATTTACTTTTTTACCACAGAGGACTTTCGTGCCTTGCAGCATTTGAATTGAAAATAGGGGAATTCAAGCCTGAGTATGTAGGCAAGATGAATCTTTATTTGGAAGCCCTTGACCGGGAAATGAAAAAAGAAAATGAAAATCCGAGTGTAGGTGTTATCCTCTGTGCAAGCAAGGATGACGAGGTTGTAGAATTTGCGCTTAGTCGCAGTTTATCGCCGACAATGGTTTCGGAATACAATTTGAAGCTGATTGACAAAAAAATATTACAGAGAAAGCTGAAGGAATATATTGTATTGGCGGAAATACTCACTGACGATGAATAATTTCGGTTTGTCTTTCCTAAAATTGTATATAACCATGATGTCAGAGAAATGCTAAACTCGGCAAAGGTTGATTTTACGAGGTTTTATGAATGTAAAAACAGTCAAAAACAGTGTTTTATTTTAGACTCCGTCACAGGTTCTGGTACAACTGCCGCCGTTGCTCATAAAATGAATCGCATATGGATTGGTGTTGAAATGGGTGACCATGCTTACAGCCATTGTAAAATTCGTTTAGATAAGGTTATTGATGGAAGTGATAAAGGTTGGCATTACGAGAGCTGTTGATTGGCAAAGAATACAGTCCAGAAATGCTTGCAAGTGCAACGGCTCTACATGAAGGATATACTTATGAGCCCTCTAATGAACTATTTTGGAAGCAGTCAAAAGGGAATGAGAAGTCGTTTTTATTTGTAACCACCCGGTTTATTAATCAAGGGTACCTAGCACGAATTAAAGAGACCATGCAAGATAAAATGTACCCTGTAAATCGGACATGATAAAAAAAGGCTGCAGTCTTGTAAATCTGTTTGATTTACAGGGCTTTTTTATAATAGTATAAAGAGGGATGAATATAAGTGTCAATTACTTTACCAAAGCTCAAATCAAGCTATTATCAAATAATCAATATGTCGTCAAAATAACTAAAAAAGCGATTACTTATTCGAAAGAATTTAAAAACATTTTCGTTTGTGAATATGAAAAAGGATTGTTTCCACAACTCATATTTGAAAATATGTTTTCCCTTATGAAGTGTTGGGGAAAAAAAGAGTTAAAGCTGCAGTCTATAGATGGATAAGACAAGTTAAACATGAGAAAGGTTTAACTGACACAAGGAAAAAGAAATTCTAATAAGACTTTAAAAAGAGAGTTACGGATGATGAAAAAATCAACCTTTTGGAAAATAAAATAGTTCTTTTAGAACAAGAAAATACATATTTAAAAAAATTCGTTTAATCGAGAAGGATGCCTTACGAAGAGCACAACGAGACCAAAAGACTAATTAAGAATTTAATTAATAACTCTAAAGTAAGTTTAAGTGCTTACTCGTTGTATTTAGTTTTGGAAGATGTTGCCATTGCCAGATTCTTATCTTTCTTTTTTGAAAAAAATTTGATATAATGCCTCCGAGGGAAAAACTATGGTTACCAGTAAAAAAGCTTTAATTCAAGAAATAATTACGACTACATCGCATATCTTGAAAATTCCGCTCTGCAAAATTACCTACTTAAGAATGCCCGATGAATATGGGAAAGTGGTTTGTCTATTTTCTAAAGACAATTACCAAATCAATATTAACGAAGATGCGATTAAGAAGTTATCGGATTTGGAAATAACCGCAGCCATGATTCATGAAACGCGCCATGCCTATCAGTGGTTTCAAATTATCCATCCGGAAAAAGCAACGGAAACCGAGGAACAAATCATGGTTTGGCAGCAGGAATTTGCACATTACATTCAGCCGATTCATGACGAAGAACTTTTTTTAAACCAACACTTGGAAATTGATGCCGTGGCGTTTACGGCTATTGTGACGAAACTGTTGTTTCGGCAGGATTTAATAATTCCGGAGATTGTGAAAGAAAAAGTCTATGCCCGGATTAATCAAATGCAAAAACAGTATGAATATTTACGGACGGTCTAAAATGCTTTCATAGGCAATTTCTCAATAAGACCTTGAGAAAAATAGGTGCTTATGCTATAATAAATAGATTAAAATTCAAGGAGGATCAAAATGGCAAAAAAAGTATTTGAATCAATGGATGGCAACCAGGCGGCCGCTTGGGGATCATATGCCTTTACAGAAGTCGCGGGCATTTATCCGATTACACCGTCATCACCAATGGCGGAATATGTCGACGATTGGGCAAGCAAAGGCAAAAAGAATTTATTTGGTGTTCCCGTAAAAGTTGTGGAAATGCAGTCGGAAGCCGGAGCAGCCGGAACCGTCCACGGTTCATTGCAAGCCGGCGCTTTAACCACCACTTATACCGCCAGCCAAGGATTATTATTAAAAGTTCCTAATATGTATAAAATTGCCGGAGAATTGTTACCGGGCGTTATTCATGTCTCTGCTCGCAGTTTGGCTGTCCAAGCACTGTCAATTTTTGGGGATCACCAAGATGTGATGGCCGTCCGTCAAACCGGTTGGGCGATGCTGGCCTCCGCAAGCGTGCAGGAAGTTATGGACTTAGCGGGTATTGCCCATTTAGCGGCTATTAAATCAAGCATTCCGTTCTTGCATTTCTTTGACGGTTTCCGCACCAGTCATGAAATTCAAAAAATTGAAGTAATGGATTATGCCGTTTTTGAGCGTTTGTTAGACAAAAAAGCAGTGGAAGCGTTCCGTAAACGGGCTCTTAATCCCAATGACCCCGTTACGCGCGGTTCGGCGCAAAATGGCGATGTTTATTTCCAAGCTCGGGAAGCTCAGAATAAATATTATTTAGAGATTCCTAGGATTGTGGAAGAATACATGGATGAGATTTCGAAAGTAACCGGTCGGGAATATAAACCCTTTGTTTATTATGGAGCCCCCGATGCCACCGATATCATTATTGCCATGGGTTCAGTGGTGGAATGTGCGAAAGAAGTGGTTGATTATTTAAGAAAACAAGGCAAAAAAGTCGGTTTAATCAATGTTCACTTATATCGTCCATTCTCGGCCGAACATTTACTCCGCGTTTTACCAAAAACCGTTCAACGCATTGCCGTTTTAGAAAGAACCAAGGAACAAGGTTCGATTGGTGAACCATTATATTTAGATGTTAAATCCGTCTTCTATAATCAAGCCAAGGCGCCGATGATTATCGGTGGTCGTTATGGTTTATCGAGCAAAGACACGAATCCATCCCAAATTTTTGCGGTTTTTGCGAACTTGGAAAAAGGCGAACAAGCGCTTGATTCCTTTACCGTGGGGATTAATGATGATGTTACTCATTTATCACTACCTTTAACTAATCATACCGATGTTACCGGTGAGGGCGTCAGCCAGTTGATTTTCTACGGATTGGGAAGTGACGGCACCGTTGGGGCCAACAAAAATACAATTAAATTAATTGGCGATAATACGGATTATTATGCCCAAGCTTATTTCGCTTATGACTCCAAAAAATCGGGCGGTGTCACCCATAGCCATTTACGATTTGGACGCAATCCGATTCGCTCGACTTATTTGGTTGCGAAAGCCGATTTCATTTCGTGCTCGTTGGATACTTATGTTAAGAAGTATGACATGTTGCGAGAATTAAAAGACGGCGGTCGATTCCTACTCAACACGATGAAAAGCGATGCCGATTTAATTGAATTTTTGCCGAATTCCTTTAAAAAAGCCTTGGCTGACAAACATGCTCGTTTATATGTCATTGATGCTGTTTCGTTAGCGATGGAATTAGGACTTGGAAATCGCACGAACACAATTATGCAATCAGCGTTCTTTAAACTGAATGAGCAAATTATGCCTTATGAAGAAGCTAAGGAATTAATGAAGAAATATGCTCATAAATCATATATTAAAAGAGGCCAACATATTGTCAATCAAAACTATTTAGCAATTGACAAAGGTGCTGAAAGCTTAAAAGAAATTAAAGTTGATCCAGCTTGGAGTAAACTTCCGGCGGAAGAAAAAGTTGTTGATTTAAAAGTGCCGCCTTTTGTTACGAAGATTGCCAATCCAGTCAATGCTTTGCGAGGCGATGATTTACCGGTTTCGGTTTTCAATGGTTATGAAGACGGAACAATGGAAAACGGGACAGCCGCTTTTGAAAAACGCTATATTGCACCTTTTGTTCCGATGTGGATTGAAGAAAACTGTATTCAATGTAATCAATGTGCTTTTGTTTGTCCGCATGCGGTCATTCGTCCGTTCTTGTCAACAGCTGATGAAGTAAAAAATGCCCCTGAACAAGCAAAATATCTGGATCCGGTTGGCAAAGGCCTAGAAGGCTTAAAATATTCCATTGTTGTTTCCGTTGCTGATTGCACGGGTTGCGAAGTTTGTGTCAACCAATGTCCGGGTAAAAAAGGTGAAAAAGCCCTTAAGATGGTGCCGCTTGATGAACAAGTGCATCAAGGCCAGGATCAAGTTGCCAAGTACTTCCACGAACATGTTTCTTATAAAGACAATATTTTAGATAAATTTGCCAACCCGAAGAATTCTCAATTTGCGAAACCCTTGTTTGAATTTAGCGGTGCTTGTGCCGGTTGCGGAGAAACTCCATACGTTCGCTTATTAACACAATTATTCGGGGATCACATGATGGTGGCTAATGCTACCGGATGTTCTTCGATTTATAGTGGCTCCTTCCCAACCACTCCTTATACCAAGAATGCGGAGGGCAAAGGTCCAGCTTGGGCCAATTCCTTATTTGAAGACAATGCGGAATTCGGTTATGGAATGCGCATTGCCACTGAAACCATCCGCCATCGTATGGGTGTGATGATGGAAAAGATTCTTGAAAAAGAAGGCCAAGCAAATCGGATGCATGAATTATTGCAAGCATGGTTGGATAAGCGCGACAACACGGTGGAAACCGAAAAGATTGCGCAAGAATTAGTTCCATTATTAGAAAAAGCCAAAGGCGAACAAGCAAAAGAGTTGTTTAAATTAAAAGACTATTTGGTAAAACGCTCGCAATGGATTATCGGTGGTGATGGTTGGGCCTATGATATCGGTTATGGTGGGCTCGATCATGTCATTGCCAATCATGAAGATGTCAATATTTTAGTCTTAGATACCGAAGTATATTCCAATACGGGCGGCCAAAGTTCTAAATCCAGCCAAACCGGCTCGATTGCGAAATTCACGGCTTCTGGAAAAGTGGGTAAGAAAAAAGACTTAGCAGCAATTGCCATGAGCTATGGTCATGTTTATGTGGCTTCCATTGCTCATGGTGCTTCCCAACTTCAAGCTTTAAAAGCATTTAAAGAAGCGGAGAGCTATCCGGGTCCATCAATTATCATTGCATATTCACCATGTATTGCTCATGGAATTAAGAAGGGCATGGGAACAACCCAACTACAAGCCAAATTAGCAGTTGAATGCGGTTATTGGACAACCTTCCGCTTTGATCCGCGTTTGATTAAAGAAGGCAAGAACCCATTCCAACTTGATTCGAAAGAACCGGATTGGAATAAATATGATGAGTATTTAATGGGAGAAACCCGTTACTCACAATTGAAAGAAGTTAATCCCAAAGCGGCGGAAAACTTATTGGCCATCAATAAGCAAGAAGCACAGCGTCGTTACCGAATGTATCAACGTTATCAAGCGATGGATTATTCCAACGAACAATAATTAGAAAAACTCTCCTTTCAAGGGAGAGTTTTTTAATTCTGTGATATAATTATTTGAAAATACTGGCAAAAAAGGATTGTTGTTTGTTATATTAGCGAGCAAGAAACTAAACCAGTTTTAGGGGGAAACGATGTTTGATTTAATGCGCTTAGAAAAAAGTATGCAACAACTTAAAAACGGCGATTCTTCGGCTTTTGAAGAAATCTACGAGCAAACGCATCGAATGGTTTTTTACATCGTTTATGGGATTGTAAAAGACTATGGGAAAGCCGAAGATTTAACGCAAGACGTTTTTATGAAAATATATGAAAAAATTGATACCTACAACCGCAGTGTTTCCGCCAAAGCATGGATTGGAATGATTGCGAAAAACATGGCCATCAATGAATATAAAAGGCGAGTAAAACAACCGCTTATGGATCACGATACTGCTGATTTATTAAGGGATGAGAAACCGTCCCGTTATGAAACGCCCTTGATTGATTTGGCGTCTAAACATTTATCCGAAGATGAATTTACGATTGTTATGCTCTGTGTCGGTGAAGGTTACACGAGAAAAGAAGTTGGGGAGATATTCAATCTTTCCACAAGCGGCGTTACTTGGAAGTTGAAACAAGCCTTAGATAAATTAAGAAAAATTGCAGAAAAGGAGGGGTATGGAAAATGAAAAAGTCTTTACTAAAAGCAAGATTACGGGCTGAAAGTCGGCAATTTGTTCCCGATTTAAAAGCTCAAGTTTTATCACAAATTCCTAGTTCGCAAGCACAGCGAAAACCAAGGTTTAGACTAAATATCAAACAAGCTTGGAGTTTTAGTTTGGCTGTCGTCTTAATTATTATCACCGGAATTGCTTATTTTGGCTTAAGGGGTATTAATCATCAAACCTTTGAAAATTCGTATATTTCAGTCGACATTAACCCTTCCATTGAATTGGAAGCTGATGGTAATGATTTGGTTGTTTCTTATCGTTCCATGAATATTGATGCCCAATTGTTGCTCGAAGAAGATGGTTTAAATTTAAATGGTAAAACCATCGATGAAGCCATTGAGTTAATTGTTGATTTAGCAATCGAATACGGTTATTTAGATGTTGATAATCCCGAAGCTGCGGTTTTGGTGACCGCAATTAATCGTGACACCACTTTTGAAGAAGAGTTAAATTTACGCTTAAAAACCAAAATGACGGCCTTAGCGGTCAAGAAGAATTTACAAGGGGAAGTCCTCTTGGCACAAGCTGACGAAGGGATGAAAGCTGAAGCCAAAGCGATGAAAGTCTCGGTTGGGAAAATGATTTTAATCAATCGTGCCCGCACTCAACACCCGGATTTAAGCGTTTCTGTTGCCGCTAAACTACCCGTAAAAGAACTCAACGAAATGGCGAAAAATTATAATCAAACTAAAATCACCAAATTTACCAATGATTATGAACAAAAACTGGCTAATTTAACTAGCCAAAAAGAAGCCGTCTTAAAGCAAATGCAAAGTAAAAAAGCGACCATTATCGAAACAATTGATGAAATATTAATCATGATTGATAACAAAGAACCGATATGGACGATTAAAACGGCAGTTGATGAATTATTAGCTACTTATTATCCGCATGTAAAACCCAAAAATTTAATCACTTATAGCAATTATGAAGTCTTCTTAACTAATTTAAGAGATTTTACCGAAGCTCAAGTTGAGCGAATGGGGAACTTGGTTGAAACAAAATATGACAGTCAAGTTAAAGCCTTCCGTTTTCAAATGCAAGGTCGTTTGGGTGATGAATTGATTGATTTTGAGTTTGTTTTTGATAATGATTTTAAACTAGAAGAATTTACTGATGGCGAATTATCGATTTATAATGAAACCGAGGAACGAATTTTGGAAATCATTAACCAAATTTCTACCTTCATTTCCGTTATCGACATGAACCCGGGCAAGCAGCACGGACGCTCCGACCGCGTTATTTCAAAGTTGATGACTCAGTTTGAAGCTTTGATGGATTCGCCGTTGGTCACGGATGCTTTCAAACAAAGCCAGGTGGTTACGGACTTTTTAGAAAAATATCAACAATATTTAGGAAAATAAAAATTTTACTAGCAAAAAAACATAGCTAATTGTTATATTAGTGCCAAAAGAAAAGGAGAAGAAAGATGAAAAAATTTAGTTTATTTTTAGGAATGCTCTTGATGGTTTTATCAATAGGTTTATATGGTTGTACGATAGGATCGGCTAATACCGCTTATGCCGCCGATGCCTATGTTGTTTTAGATATCAACCCATCCGTAGAAATTCTTGCGGATGGTAAAGGTTTGGTTATTCAGGTTAACCCCCTAAATGAAGATGCGGAAACATTGTTGGTGGATACTGATTTTGTAGGCAAAACCGTTGATGAGACGGTGGAAGCGATTGTGGCCTTAGCTTTAGAATTAGGTTATTTAGACTTTGATGTTGAAAATGCCATCGTGATCACCGCTGCTTGTTCAAATGATGAAAATACAAAAAAACTGGAAGCTAAGATTCATAATCGAATTCGGGGTTATGCCGATAAGAAGGGGATGTCGATGGAAGTCATTCATGCCCGTCAAGAAGCTGATGAGGAAATGCTTGCTTTAGCGGAATCGTTGGAAATCAGTATTGGAAAACTAAAATTAATCCAACTAGCCATGCAATTTGATGAAACCTTAACGCTTGAACTTGGCGCAACCATGGCAGTTAAAGATCTTAATGCGATTGTGAAAGCCAATCGTCAGGAAATGAAAGAATTTGTTGGCGAACAATTGCGGAACCGCTTTATGGAATTCCATCAAGAAGCCCGAGGAACTTTTGGGGTTAAGCGCGTGCAATTTATCTATGATGCCATGGTACTTGCTGAAGCCGATTTCTTTGCTCCGGTATTAACGGAATCGACCGCCACCGCTGCTGATTTAATCGCTCTTTATGAAGAATATCTCAATGCTCTTAAAGCTATAGAAACACCAAAACCAACGGAAGAAGTTATTATTGAAGCCGAAGCAACTTTGGAAATCGCTTTGGATGAGGATTTAGCTAATTTGTTAAAACAAAACCAAACATTGATGCAAGAAATGTTACAAATCAAAGCCCAATTAGGTAAAGCTAAAAAAGGTAGTGACCAATCCGCCCAATTACGGGCCCAATTACAAGCAAAATGGAAAGAAATCCAAGCTAACAACGAGCAAATCCAAGCTTGTAAAGAACAATATCGAGTTGAATTTAAAGGCAATCATAAAGGTTATGAATTCGGTATTCATGCCGGAAAGGGCGAATTTGTCGTAGCAGCCCGCTTTGATTGGATTAATGCCTTCCGCACAATTAGAATTGAATATGAAGCTAAGTTTGCAGAAATCAAAGTTAGCCTTACTGATTTAGAAGCTTTATTCGAGGAGATTGTTGAACCACAGTTGGCAACAGTTCGCGCTGAATGTCAGGCTGATTTTGGAGCTTTGAAAGCTGAAGTTAAAGGTCAAGCCGATGCCATCCGCGAACAATTCCGGGAGAATAAAGGTAATAAACATGGTATGTGGGGAAAATAAACCAGCCCTAAACATACAAAAAAGTTAAGAGTCCCCCGCTCTTAACTTTTTCTTTTGGTTTTAAGGTGATTGTGTTATAATAAAACTAGTGAGGAAATTAATATGACCATCATTAATAACGAACAATTAAATCATTTATTAGCGAAGCATGATGAAAAAACGCAATTGTTTGTCAGCGAATTAAATACCCTCAATAATGAATATTTCCCCCTCTTCACAAACCTAAAAAAAGAACGGGGGAACCGCTTATACGGAATGGGAGTCGTTATTTGTTTGCTTGCGTTTTTATCTTTTATGGTTATCTTCGGGGCGATTGAACCGCTTAAGTTAATTTATTTACTCTATATTATTACCGGCGGTCTTTTAGTTTACAGCTTAGTTTTGGTTTTTAAAACCCAAAAAGAACTAAAAACCCTTAAAACGGATTGGGACCAAAAGTATCAAGTTATTTACCAAATTAAATTAGCGGCTTATGAAATCTTGGCAGAAATTAAAGAGCAAATATTATATGTGATTGCTACTAATGAACAAAAAACGCTTGATGAAGTTACAAAAATGATGGAAACACATATTGGTTCGACTTTAGCACCGGATGAAATGATTGCTTATTATGAAGCCTGGGGAAAAGCGAAAACCGGTCAAACAACCATCAATCTTGATGAACTTCGGGAAATGAGGCGTAAAAAAGCCGAAATCATGACGAAAAAGAAGACCTCGACCGTCAACCCCTAGGGTTGACTTTTTTGATTATTACTTTTAATGCATTTTTTTGTAGAGAAGAGTATAATATGTAAAGGAAGCAAATTGAGGTTTATTTATGTTAAAGTGGACCAAAAAATGGATTTTAGTGATGATAATTGTGACTTTAGGCTTGGGTCTTTCAGCTTGTGGGGACGATTATCAAGTTTATACTTTAAACTTAAGTGATTCTTTCAACACCACCAATAAAGTGATTGTGATTAGTGAAACGAAAACGGAAGCTGAGTTAAATAAATTATATAATGAACTGGATCAAATCTTAATCAATCTGGATTTAATGTTTAATGTTCAGGACCGTGGGGATGGCGTTGTGACGGAATTAATGCGTTTAAACGCCCAAGCGGGGATTGCTCCCATGCTTGTCAGTGATGAATTGTTGATGGTTGTGAAAAAGACTTTAGAAATTAGTAATTATTCGCAAGTTGACGGTACCTATTTATTCGACCCGACAATTGCTCCAGTTTGGGATAATTGGCATTTTATTGACAAACTCTATGATTCCTTTCTTGACAATCGGGCCCAAGCGCCTGATGAAGCGACGATTACAGCTCTTTTACCCTTGGTTAATCGGGAAAATATCGAGATTAATGAAGAACAAAAAACTATTTTCTTAAAAGTTGCGGGGATGAAACTCGATTTAGGAGCGATTGTGAAAGGCTATGCGGCCGACAAATTAAAAAAATACCTTGTTGACTTAGGCTATAAAAAAGCAGTGATTGATGTGGGACGTAATATCTTACTGTTAGGGAGCGGCATTAATCCCGATGGCCAAGATATGGACTGGAAAGTTGATGTCCAAACACCGTTTGTGGGGATGTTTGACGACAATGCGGTGCGCACTTACGGAACGATGCGTTTAAGCGATGTGACCGTCGTCACTTCAGGAATTTATGAAAAATATATTAAAGATGATGAAGGCCGGATGTATCATCACATTTTAGACCCGCGCACGGGCTTTCCGATTAACAACGGCGTTATTTCGGTAACGGTCATTTGTCAAGAATCGATTGTCGGTGATGGTTTTTCCACAAGCCTCTTTACTTTAGGTTTAGAAAAAGGCATGGAAGTCGTCAATGCCTTAGATTATCTTGAAGCCGTTTGGGTGGTTGAACAAGGGCAAAAGAAAGCCGTTTATATTTCTAAGGGCTTAAAAGATATTTTTGTTTTTAACGAAGCCGTGGCAACACTGGGTTATGTCTATCAAGGAGTATATAATGAAAATTTTGGAAATTAACAATTTACATTCCGCTGTTGAAGATACGGAGATTTTAAAAGGAGTTAATCTCAGCCTTAAAACCGGCGAAATCCATGCCATCATGGGCCCCAACGGTACCGGGAAATCGACTTTAGCAGCGACGATTATGGGGCATTATAAATATGTAGTAACAAAAGGTAGTATTACTTTAGATGGCGAGGATTTATTAGCGCTGTCCGTGGATGAACGCAGTCGCAAAGGCATTTTCTTAGCGATGCAGTATCCAAACGAAATTTCGGGGATTACCAATGCCGATTTTATTAAAACGGCCTTGCAAGCGCGGATGGAAGCGGGACAGCATCTTTCACTGTTTAAGTTTATTCGCGAAATGGATAAAGCCGTCAGCGATTTAAAAATGCATCATGATTTACCGCACCGTTATTTAAATGAAGGTTTTTCCGGTGGGGAAAAGAAACGCAATGAAATTCTCCAAATGAAAATGTTGAAACCGTATTTTGCGATTTTGGATGAAATTGACAGTGGACTGGATATTGATGCACTGAAAATTGTCGGCGAAAACATTAATGCGATGCGTGGTGAAAACTTTGGGGCTTTAGTCATTACTCATTACCAACGTTTGCTCGACTACATCGATGTTGATTATGTTCACATTATGATGAATGGCCAAATTGTTAGGAGCGGTGGCAAGGATTTGATTGCGAGAATTGATGCGGAAGGCTATGATTGGTTGCGGGCGGAACTCGACTTAAAAGATGAAAATGAAAAAATGGTGGCAGTTTTAGGCTCGTGCGGCTTTAAAAAAGTACAGGAATAAGGATCATGGAAACTTTAAAAACCAAGTTAATTGATGGTAAAGAAGCTTTTTATCTTTTAAAAAACGGTCGGGTTTGGAAAAGCTTTGACGGTTCTTTAGAATTACCGTCTTTTAAAGCCGGAAATTATAAAATCGTTCATATACTTGATGAATCAATTGACCTTAGTTATCATTTTGAAAAGGATGCGGATGTTAGTTTACAAGAAGTTTTAATTATCGAAGGGCAAGTGAATGTCAACAAAACCGTCGTGCTTGAAGATAATGCTTCTGTTCATCATTTATGCTTTATGAATAGTAAGCGTCCGGGTAAAGTCTCAATCACAATGCAAACAAAGCTTTTAAAGCGTGCTATTCTTTGCTTGAGTCAATTATTCATTGGCCAAACGCCGTTTAATTTTCACCAAGAAACGAAATTGGCGGGTGAACTTGCCAGCGTTCATCATAAAAATGTCATCATCAACAGCTCGGGCTATGAACAGGATTTTCATTTATCCGTCAGCCATGAACAAGCGAAAACCCTTTCCAGTTTACAAAACTATGGCATTGCTAATCATCAATCCTTACTAAAGATTTTTACCAACGGTATCATTGCTAAGAAGGCGATTGCTTCCGACTTGAAGCAAAAAGCCAAGGGTTTAATTTTAGATGAAAAATCACAAATTAGTGCCAATCCCTGGCTGGAAATCAACGAGCATGATTGCTTAGCTTCCCATGGCGCTTCAATTGGAGCGATTGACGATCAGGAATTATATTATTTGATGAGTCGGGGACTGACGAAGGAACAATCCGAAAAACTGATTATCAATGGTTTTATTTGGCCCTTAATCAGCGAAGTTCCCGCCGGGAAATTACGTTCATATATATTACAGGAGATTGATCAGCACTTATAGGAGGTTCTATGAAAATAGATGCTCACATCCGGGATTTATTCCCAATCTATCAACAACAACCGCATTTAGTTTATTTGGACAGTGCGGCGACATCCTTAAAGCCACAACCGGTGTTAGCTAAAATGCAGGAATATTACGAACAATATGGCGTTAATATTCATCGCGGTGTTTATCATTTAAGTTATTTAGCAACGGAAGAATATGAAAAAGCCCGCCGGACGGTGGCGAAGTTCATCAATGCCAGCGAAGAAGAAATCGTCTTTACTAAAAATGCGACTGCTGGTTTAAACATGGTAGCCTTAACTTATGGCGAAACCAACTTGCAACGAGGCGATAAAGTAATTGTTTCCGAATTGGAACATCATAGTTCATTACTACCGTGGATGAAATTATGTGAACGCAAGCAGGCCCAATTGGTGTATGTTCCGTTAAATAATGATGGACAAATTACTGTGGAAAACTTTTTGTCGGTTTTTGACAATCAAGTGAAAGTCGTGGCCCTTACCTATGTTTCCAATGTCATGGGTTATATTACGCCTCTTCCCGAAATCATTCGTTTCGCCCATGCCAAACAAGCGGTCGTGGTCGTTGATGCGGCTCAAGCCGTTCCGCATTTGGCGGTTGATGTTAAAGCGTTGGATGCGGATTTTTTAGCCTTTTCCGCTCATAAAATGTTAGGACCAACCGGCATCGGGGTTTTATATGGTAAAGCTAAGTTGTTAAAGAAATTGGCGCCCTTAGCCTATGGCGGAGATATGAACGAATCTGTTTCCCACCACATGGTGGAAGTTAAGCCGATTCCTTATCGCTTTGAAGCCGGAACACCGGCCATTGCGGAGGCGCTTGGCTTGGCGAAAGCTTGTGAAGTAATTACTGATATCGCTTATGACAGGATTCGTGAACATGACAGGGCTTTACATGCCTACGCCTTAAGCCAATTAAACAAGATTTCCGGCCTTACCGTTTATAATCCCAAGGCTGATATTGGGATAATCACTTTTAATATTAATGGCGTTCATCCCCATGATGCGGCAACCTTTTTTGATCAAAAACAGATTGCTTTACGGGCCGGCCATCACTGTGCCCAGTTAGTTTCCAAGTGGCTACATTGTGAAGGGACGCTTCGAGCTTCCTTTTATTTATACAATACCAAAAAAGATGTTGATTTGTTTGTGGAGACTGTCAAGCAAACGGTCGCTTTTTTTGAAAATATTTTAGGTAAACAACATGAATGATTTAGAGAATTTATATCGACAAGTGATTATGGATCACTATAAAAATCCACGCAACAAGGGCTTAAAAGGCTTTCCCCATGTGCATATCAAAAATCCTTCTTGTGGAGATGATATTACTGTCGAAGCGGAGATTATAAATAAGCAAGTTAAACAAGTCCGTCATCAAGGCTCAGGATGCTCGATTTGTTGTTCGAGCGCCAGTGTTTTATCCGAACTGATGCTTAATAAATCGGTTGATGAAGCTAGAGCTTTAGTTTCTAAATATTATGCGATGATTAAAGGTGAAGCTCTTGATCATCCAGAAGCCCTTGAAGAAGCGATTGTTTACCAAGGTGTGGCCAAGTTTCCGGCTCGCATCAAATGTGCAACTATTGCCTGGAAAGCTTTTGAACAAATATTGAATGGTGAGACTGATGAATGATGATGTTAATAAAATAATTGGTGATTATAAATATGGCTTTACTACCGACAATCCGGAGGTCTTTAATTCTGGAAAAGGTTTAAACGAAGATGTTATTCGGGCTATTTCACAATATAAAAACGAACCTCAGTGGATGTTGGAGCAACGTTTAAAAGCTTATCGCCATTTTATGAAGATGCCTTTACCGTCGTTTGGACCCGATTTATCGTTTTTAGATTTTCAGGATTTTACTTATTACATTAAGGCGAGCGAGGAAGTTAAAACCACTTGGGAAGAAGTTCCGGAAGAAATCAAAATCACTTTTGAGAAACTGGGTATTCCCGAAGCCGAAAGAAAGTACTTAGCCGGGGTTTCGACGCAGTTTGAATCGGAAGTTGTTTATCATAACACCCTCGATGAACTCAAACAAAAAGGGGTTTTGTTCTGTGATACCGATACGGCTTTAAAACTGTATCCCGATTTATTCAAACAATATTTTGGAAAACTGGTTCCCTACACGGACAACAAATTTGCCGCTTTAAACACGGCTGTTTGGAGCGGGGGCTCATTTATTTATGTTCCCAAAGGGGTGGTTTTGGATAAACCTTTGCAATCTTATTTTCGCATTAATTCCGCCCAAATGGGGCAGTTTGAACGCACTTTGATAATTGTTGATGAAGGAGCGAAACTAAATTATGTGGAAGGCTGCACGGCGCCGATTTATTCCAAAGAATCATTGCATGCGGCGGTTGTGGAGATATATGTAAAAGACAGTGGCTATTGCCGGTATTCAACGATTCAAAACTGGTCAACCAATATTGTCAATTTAGTTACCAAAAGAGCTTTGTGTGAACGCCAAGCTCATATGGATTGGATTGATGGCAATATCGGTTCGATGCTTAATATGAAATATCCGGCTTGCATTTTAAAAGGTGAGGGTGCCAAGGGAACAACGATTTCGATTGGTTTTGCCGGGGAAAACCAAATTCAAGATGCCGGTGCCAAAATGATACATTTAGCACCCAACACCACCAGCACGATTGTTTCCAAATCGATTTGTCGGGGTGGAGGAAAAGTCAATTATCGGGGGACGGTCCGTTGCGGTGAACAAGCCATAGGAGCAAGAAGTCATGTGGAATGCGACACCATCATTTTAGATAATCTTTCCACAAGCGATACCATCCCTTTAAATATTGTTCAAAACCAAAAAGCGCGGATTGAACACGAAGCAACGGTTTCCAAAGTCAGTGAAGAACAATTATATTATTTGATGAGTCGCGGTTTAAGCGAAAGCCAAGCTTTAGAAATGATTGTGATGGGCTTTATTGAGCCTTTTGCGAAGGAATTGCCCATGGAATATGCTGTTGAATTAAACCAATTGATTAAATTAGAAATGAAAGGTTCCATTGGTTAACATTAAAACCTCTTAGCTCAAGGATTATTAGTTAAGGGGCTTTTTTATTAAAGACGAGGAATAAGGTCTTTTTTGTGATTTAATCTTTTCTTCTTTGTTGATTTTTAGTATAATAAGTCAAGGTGGAAATATGGATACAGTGGCAATTAACAATTTAATAGTTGGTAAGTCCGCCATCAGCGCCGTTTTTAATGAACCGCTTGTTGTTGGTGTTTATGCCAGAAATTATCGTTTAGTTGATGAGTTTTTGGATGCTTTGGCCGGCTTAAACCCGACCCAAGGGAAAATTACTTACAACAACGAAGATGTTTTTGATAACGCCAACTATTTCCAAAAACGCCTCCTTTTTAATTTCGCAAAACCCTGTGTTTCCACTTTAAGAACGAATTATTTAAAAGACCAAATTGCCACCAATTGGGAACTTACTTTTGATGAAAACAAGTTTAAGAAGCTTGTGAAAGAATTAAGCATTCGTTCGGAAGTCAGCATTGATTATCATTATTGCTTTACCAAAGCCGGAAACACGCTGACTAACTATGCGACGGTCAAAGCTTTAGATAAATCGCTTCTCCTCATTAAAAACCCCACTGTTCATCTAAATAGTTTCGAACAAATCGACCCGGTTGTTAGTGGTTTAACGGATAAAAACGCCTCTTCGTTCGTGTTTTTAGGAATGGAAAATTTAAAAAATTTTGCTGGTAAACTCGATTATGTGATATTAATTGGGAATGAACAAACCGTTATTGTCAACCCGAAACTGGAGAAAATGATGGCGGTAAGCGGCGAAGAAAATTTACAGGAAGTCGTTTTTCGGGGGGAAGTAAATATTACCAGGGATGTTTACGATAAAGCCGTAACGAGACTTTGGGATAAACAGAAGCGTTCATATCAACGGATTTCCGTCTTTGATATTGAAGTGTTTAGGTAAATATATGAATAAAATAAAAACTTTTTTTGATCGTTATGTCGTTATACTTGTCCTTTACTTTTTGTTAGCTTTAGTTTTGATTTTATTTTCCGTTCTTTTTTTAGATGATATTAAAGCTCCGTCCAATATGTTGATTTATAACATTTTTGGAACACTAGCCCTTTTGGGCTATTGGCAGAGTTATCAGTTGACGAGCAAGAAATTACGATGGTCCTTAGCCATCGGCAAAACCCGCCGCCAAATTTATAATCGCTATCTTAAACGCTTAGCCCTGTCCTTGGGCTTATCAAGTTTGTTGGTTGTTTATTATATTTTTGTTTTCAAATGGTATGTCAATCGCTCTTTTGATTATTCCAACATCATTTTTTTGCCAATTGTGACGCTTTTTTTATCCTTATTAGGTTTCTTGGAAGGCTTGCTTCGCTTAAACTCGAAAGTGGCGCTTTTGGTTCTCATCCTTCTTTTTGGAGGAGTTATTGCCATCGTGTTGTTATTACCGATTCCTTATTACGGGAATTTAGTTGTGCTGGCGGGAGCCGGTTTGTTAGTTTTTGTTAACCGTTTTGTAATGCTTCGAATTAAGGTGTAATTATGCAGAAAAACAATCTTTCCAAACGTTTTAAAATCATCTATGTGGCCTTGTTTATTTTTTTAAACACCCTCAATTGCTATTTGTTAACCACCAATTTTGTATTCCGTGATTTAAGCCCCTATCCGCGTAATATCTTTATGGTAACTAATAGTTTTTTTGGTGATTTTGGTTTAATGGTTGTTTTTCTCAGTTTAGCCCTCATTCTTAATAAAAATGATTATAATCGCATGCGCTGTTTAATGATTATTTCGCTGGGCCTTAGTTTTCTTTTTTTTGCTTTTTCCATCTACTTTGGTTATTACGGAATGATGTTTTCTTTTTACAATTTAGCCGCTTTTTCTTCCGCCGGTGGCGGCGATGCGGTCGGTTTTCTATTTGCTTCACTTTTAACCCTTTTGACTTATTCCAAACCCTTCTTTTGGCTGTCATCGTTAATCCTCGTTTTAATGTTTTGCATCGGTGTTCGCAAACATCGTAAAAACCCCGAAATTCGTCAATATTCTTTTCTAAAAAAGACGGACCGTTTTTCCATCGGTTTATCACTGTTGGTTGTTGGGATTTTGATTATGTCTTCCAGTTTAAGTGCTTACCAAATGGAAATTGACGATACTTGGTATGAAGATAACAACACCCCCTTATATGGCACCCAAACCATCGGGTTTTTAAATTATTATTTATATGATGCCTATTCCTATTTGTTTACCGACAAAGAAGGTTATAGTGAGGAAAAGAAAACGGAAGTGCTCGAACAAATTAATGCTTTCCGGGAAGTCGAACAAATAAGCCCGATTGACGGAGAGTTGGTCGGTAATAGCCCCTATGAAGGTGTTTTTGCCGGCAAAAACTTATTGTTAATTCAAATGGAATCGATGAATAATTTTGTTATCGGTTTAAAGGTGGAGATTGACGGTCAATGGGTCGAAGTCACCCCCAATTTAAATAAAATGTTAGCTTCGTCGGTTTATTTCAATAATTACTATACGACAGTGGGCATTGGTAACACCTCGGATTCGGATTTTACAAATATGACGGGACTTTATCCAGTGGGACCTATTTATACCGTTTATGAATATGCCAATGTTTTATATCCGACCCTCCCTCGCATGTTTAAAGCGGAAGGTTACCGTGCTATTTCTTCCCATGCCAACACCGGAATATTCTATGAACGCTCAACGCTGTTTCCGGAATTGTTCGGTTTTGATAAGCATTATGCGGAAGAAGACTTTACGATTACGGAAGATCAATTGATTCATACATGGTTAAACGATGCTGATTTTTTAAAAAACACCATTGATATAATGGCCAGTGATGCTGTAAACCAAGCGGTTTTTGCTTATGCTTTAACCATTTCTTCCCACATTCCTTATCGTCAGCCGGAAGAATCTAAAGCAAGGGATAGTTGGTTTGTTGGGAAACCCAACTTGTTTCCTAGTAATTTCCACCTTATAGCGAATGAAACCCTCAATGCCCAGTTTATCGGTTATCTGGAACATTGCAGTTATGCCGATTATGCCATTGGGCAAGCGATGGCATATTTACATGAAAAAGGTTTAGCCGACAGCACCATTGTTGCGCTTTATGGCGATCATGGCTGTGGCTTTAATATTTATGAAATGTTTTATGAGAACGGAGCTCTTTTCCAAAATGAGATTAATGAAATAATTACCGATTCCGATTTACCAACGCAGATTCTCTTGGAACGACGGATGTTATCCAATATTCCCTTTTTCATTTATAATCCAAATTATGAAGCGGAGAGTGCTTTGTTGCCGGCACAAACGATTAATTTGGTTCGGGGAACTAATTCAACGGTTCGGACCTTAGCCAGTCTTTTTGGCTTATCGACGGAGTATTACTTCGGAGTTGATGCCTTGTCTTCGCAAAAGACCTTTACTTATAATCCCCGCAACCATGATATTTTTGTGGACGGAATGACCATCTCCGGGACTTCGCAGGAATACATTATCAATGATGATGCTTACCAAGACTTTTATACCGAGCAAAAACGGCAGGAGATTCTCAGGGTTTTTCAAAGCCATAAGGACTTAAACGATAAAATCCTAAAATATGAAATTTTTCCGCCTCGGGAATAGAAAGCTCCCTTAAACCAAAGCCTCAATGTCTTTGGTTTTTGTTGTCTATTGGGGGATAGTTTGTTATAATAGTAAAAACGAGGAATGAAGATGGCTTTATTTAAGAATATTATTGAATATGGCACGATATTCATCAGCATTTGGACTTTGGTGGTTATCACCAACGAAGTCTTGCGTGAATTTCAAAAACACCGATATCGTTTAAATAAATTTGGAAAAATGTTGAAATTCTTTTATATTCAGGATCGCACCCAAGTACTTTATCCCCTGCTTATTGCCTGCTTTTTTTTAGACCGGTGGTATGTACAATTGTTAACGAGCCTCTACTTAAGTTTTTTGATTGTTTGGAAGTGGCTTCAAAAAAGCGAACCGACCGAAGCCTACGGCAACCGTTTAAAACGCTTGTTCGTTATGATGGTGGTAATTGATACGGTAACAGCCACCGTTTTGCATCGTTATCTTCCGCTTCCTCAATTGCCGGTTTCTGTGATTATCTTAATGATGATTACGCCGTTTATGGTCTTGTTGGGAGCATTAATTTTGGTGCCGTTGGAGTTTTTAATCAAGAAAGGCCGATTAAGAAAGCGTGATTAAGGGTCACGACTTTTTAATTTGGTCTTGTAAGTAGCGTAGATTAGTGTATAATTATTTAATGAGGAAAAATATGGAAGCAAGCATTAAAGGGTTTTTTGAAAAACATCAATTAGCATATCTTCATAAAACGATGGTGGTGGCGGTCTCAACCGGCCTTGATTCCATGGTTTTATTAAGCAGTTTGTTGAGTTGGCGCCAAAAGGAGCATTTTAAAATCATTGTTGCCCATTTTAATCATCATGAGCGTGCGCAATCAAAAGAAGAACAAGAATTTATCGAACAATTTTGCCAGCAACAAAAAATAACTTGTTTCATTGGTCATTTAAAGCTACGGGATCGTGGTAATTTTCAAGCCCTTGCTCGTAAACGCCGGTATGCGTTTTTTAAACAAGTTTGTGAGAGCACGAAAGCCGATTATTTGCTTTTGGCTCACCATGCCGATGATAATGTGGAAACAATTATGATGCGCTTGCTTCGGGGTAGTAATTTACTGGGTTATGCGGGCATGGAAGCCGTCCTTCCCTTTCATAACAGCACATTATTACGTCCGTTTTTGGAAATCACGAAACAAGCCTTAGTTGATTATGCTAAACAAACAGCCATTAAGTTTTTTGAAGATACTTCGAATCAAGAAGATTACTATACTCGTAATCGTCTTCGCCATCATTTGCTGCCCATGTTGCAAGCCGAACAACCACAGTATGTGGAAAAATTCAAGGCCTTTTCCGATACTTTAAAGGGTGCTCAGGCAGTTATTAGTGATCAAGTCAAGCGCTTTGTTCGTGAACAATGTACGGTAATAGAAAACGAAACATCGTTTTCAAAAACCGCATTTTTAAGTTTATCAAAATACCTTCAAACGGAAGTCTTGTTCCATCTTTTCAAAGCTCTCGACTTAAGCAAAGCCCAAATTACTTCCATCATTGATGGTTTAGTAGCGCCTGAACCCAACTGGGAAATGACCCTAAAAGGGAAACTTCAAATTAGAAGAGAATATGAACAAATTCGGATTGCTCCGCCCGTTTTGAAATGGGAGGGGCAAGTGGTGATTTCCCGGCTGGGGACAACGAAGATAAATGACAAATACTCTGTTAATGTAAAGCCGGGCGAGGAAAAAAATCTTATCAATGACCAAGAAATATGGTATAATAGTCACAAGTTGCCGGTGCTTATCCGTTCACGACGCCCCGGTGATAAAATCAAATTAGCGGGTGGGACCAAAAAAGTTAGTGATTTATTAATTGATTTGAAAGTCCCGAAACAAAAGCGTGACCAAATTTTAATATTGGAAAAAGATGGTGAAATTCTCGCTGTTTTAGGTGTTCGCAAGAGCATCAAACTTCAAGAAATGGAAAGTTGTGATATAATTATGGAGGTAAAAAAACATGGATGATTTTGTACAAGAAGTATTGTTGTCTCATGAGGAAATCGTTGCTATTTGCGAACGCTTAGGAAAACAAATTCGGGCTGATTATGGCAACAAAAGAGTGGTTTTAGTTGGCCTTCTCAAAGGCAGTATTCCCTTTTTGGCCGAGTTAATAAAACACATTCCCGGCGAATTGGAACTGGATTTTATACATGCCTCCAGTTATGTCGGCACTTTATCCAGCGGTGCCGTCGTGATTTTAAAAGATATGACAACTCGGGTGGAAGGTCGGGATTTATTGTTGGTGGAAGACATCATTGATACCGGCTTAACCTTAAAAGAAGTCACGAATTTATTAAAGGAACGCGGGGCCGCAAGCATTGAAATTTGCACGCTCTTAGATAAACCGGAAGGGCGAACAGTTAATGGCGTTAATCCCAAATATATAGGTAAATCCATCCCTAATAAATTTGTGGTTGGCTTTGGCTTGGATTATAATGAAATTTACCGAAACCTTGATTATGTTGGGGTTTTAAAAGAATCGATATATAAACACTAGGAGGATTTAGATGGCTCAAGGTCCACAATTAAAACCTAAAAAAATAAAACGCGCTGATGTTGGGGTCATTGCCTTCATCATTTTGCTGGTTATCGGGATTTTCTTTTTTATGCGGAATGCAACGGGAAAACCGGATGAATTACTATACAATGACTTTTTCACATATCTCACTAATGACCGGATTGAAACGATGCGGATTACCCCGCTTGGTGGTGAAAACCCCGGCCTTTATTCCGTGTCCGGAAAATATAAAACAGAAACGAATGCTGATGGTTTATACGTTATTGTTTTAAGCGAAGACGACATTGAAATAAAGGTCAAACCTTTTATTGCCCTTAATAATATTGAAATGGAATATGTCGGTTTAAACCCGGCCGATTGGTGGAGCATTATTGCAATTGTTTTACCGATTCTCTTGTTTGCGGGTTTAATTATCTTCTTTGTCCGTAATTCGGGCAGCAGCAACAATAAAGCTTTTGAATTTGGAAAGACTAGGGCTAGATTAAGCCGTCATTCGAAAGTCACCTTTGCTGATGTTGCCGGTGTTGATGAAGAAAAACAGGAATTGGAAGAAATCATCGATTTCTTAAAGTTTCCGAAAAAATATTTTGAAATTGGGGCTCGCGTTCCGAAAGGCATCCTATTAGTTGGGCCGCCGGGAACGGGAAAAACTTTACTTGCGAAAGCCGTTGCCGGGGAAGCTAAGGTCCCGTTTTATTCCATCTCCGGTAGTGATTTTGTAGAGATGTTTGTTGGTGTCGGCGCCAGCCGTGTTCGCGATATGTTCAGAGTTGCGAAACAAACAGCGCCCTGCATTGTTTTTATTGATGAAATCGATGCTGTCGGCCGGCAAAGAGGGGCCGGTTTAGGTGGCGGTCACGATGAACGTGAACAAACCTTAAACCAATTGTTGGTGGAAATGGACGGTTTCTCGGAAAACTCCGGTGTCATTATTATGGCTGCTACCAACCGCGCTGACATTCTTGATCCCGCTTTACTGCGTCCGGGCCGTTTTGACCGCCAGATTCACATTTCCAACCCCGATGTTCGGGGGCGGGTGGATATCTTAAAAGTTCATGCCCGCAACAAAAAAATCTCGCCGAAAATCAATTTCGAAGATTTAGCCAAAAGAACGCCGGGTTTTTCCGGTGCCGATTTGGAGAATTTGTTGAATGAAGCGGCGCTTTTAGCTGCCAGAGAAAATCGTAAAGAAGTCAAAATCTATGATATCGATGAAGCGATTGATCGCGTCTTAATGGGACCAGCTAAACGCAGTCGCAAATATAGCGAAAGAGAAAAACGGATTGTTTCCTTCCATGAAGCCGGTCATGCTGTTATCGGTGTGAAATTGGATAATGCGGAGGTCGTTCAAAAAGTGACAATTGTTCCGCGGGGGGAAGCGGGCGGATATACACTGATGACTCCCGAAGAAGAACAATTCTTGCAAACCAAAAACGGACTATTAGATACGATTGTCGGATTATTGGCCGGTCGTGTTTCCGAAGAAATGATGACTAATGAAATTACCACAGGTGCTCATAATGATTTCCAACGGGCAACCGCCATTGCCAGAGCGATGGTTACCGAATATGGCATGAGTAAATTAGGTCCTATCCAATATGAACGCACTTCACGGGAAGTCTTTTTAGGCCGTGATTATATGAAGGATAAAAATTTCTCCGATCAAGTGGCGATGGAAATTGATCAAGCGGTGCGGGAAATTATTGATACCTGCTATCAACGAGCCCGCCAGGTGTTAACTGATAATCAAGACTTGTTAGTTTTACTTGCCGACCACTTAATGGAAATTGAAACCTTAACACGGGAAGATATTTATGAACTTGCTAACACCGGCCAATTACAATGGTGGGAAAAGAAGAAAGCCAAAGCTGAAGCGGAACGGCTTGCAAAGGAAAAGGAAGAAGAACTGCAAGAAATTTATCGCAAACAGCTAGAAGCGATGGAAGAAGCGAAAAAATCCATCAACAAAGAATAATTATGCGCCTTGACAAATATTTAAAAGTCGCCCGGATTATTAAACGACGCACTGTTGCGAAGGAAGTCGGTGATGCGGACCGCATTACGGTCAATGATAGAATCGCTAAACCAAGCACTGTTTTAAAAGTTGGCGACATTGTTTCTTTACGTTATCTTCACAAACACTTGGTTTTTCGGGTTGTTTCCTTACAAGCAACGGTTAAAAAGGAAGATGCGAAAATGATGTATGAAATCATCGAAATTCATGATGAATAATGGAACCTGGTTAAGGGTCATAAATAAAAGCATTTTGTTTTAAAAACGAAATGCTTTTTTAATAATTAATAAACAATTTATTTTCGGAGAATTAAGGGAAATCACCAAGTATTAAAAATAAGTGAAAATGTAAAAACCGAAAAAATAAAATAACTTTCTTGACATGCTTGATTGTAGTGGGAAAGCGTGATATAATCATTTTATAAAAGCAACGAAATCCGAAAAAAAATAAAATGGAGGTCTTACTGTGGAAATTAAAAGAAATATATATTTGCAAAAACTTATTGTTAGAAAACACAACGGAATGATTAAAGTAATCACGGGCATTCGTCGATGCGGTAAATCATATTTATTGTTTAAACTTTTCAAACAATATTTATTAGAACAAAATGTTTGTGAAGACCACATTATAGAAATTAATTACGATGCCATTGAAAATGAGTATTTACAAGATGCTTTAAAAACCTATGCTTATATCAAAGAGAAAATTAAAGATCAGCAAATGTATTATATTTTGTTAGATGAAATTCAATTGCTTAACAAATTCGAATCCGTGTTAAACAGTTTTTTAAAACTTTCCAATGTTGATATCTATGTGACAGGCAGTAACGCGAAGTTTTTGTCCAGCGATGTCATTACAGAATTTCGTGGACGTGGCGACCAAGTGCATGTGTATCCATTATCATTTAAGGAATTTATGTCGGTATATTCCGGTAATGAAGATGAAGGCTTGCGTGATTATATGCACTATGGAGGACTACCACTAATTACCAAAATGCTTCAACACGAACAAAAAGCGCGGTATTTAAATAATCTTTTCGATGAAACATATTTAGTAGATATCATTAATCGCCATCAGATAATGAAAACAACGGAATTGGAAGAATTATTAAATATTCTTTCTTCTAATATCGGCTCCTTCACAAATCCAAGAAAATTATCTAATGCCTTTAAAAGTATCAAGGGTGTATCCATTACTGAACCAACGATAAAAACATTTTTAGAATATTTAGAAGATTCATTTTTGATTGAAAAAGCCATTCGATACGATATTAAAGGAAAAAAATATCTTAATACGCCTGCCAAGTATTATTTTACCGATGTCGGGCTAAGAAATGCTAGATTAAATTTTAGGCAATTAGAAGATAGCCATTTGCTTGAAAATATCATATATAATGAATTGAAAATCAGAGCTTACAGTGTTGATGTCGGCGTTGTAGAAATCAATAACAAAGACAAAACAAAAAGCTATTTAGAAGTTGATTTTGTATGTAATAAAGTGGATCAAAGAATTTATCTTCAAACAACATTGTCAATTCCTGATCAAGAAAAATTGCATCAAGAACAACGCCCCTTAGTCAATGTGAATGATTCTTTTAAAAAAATCATTATCACAAGAGACAAGATGAAAAGCCGTTATATGGATAACGGGATATTAATTATGAATGTGTTTGATTTCTTATTGGATGAGAAAGTTTAGTTTGCGAGGAAACACGGCATTATCACAATCATAAACACGATTTTATTTAGGAAGGATAAATTAAATGTTAGAAATAATTAAAATCAATAAAACATTTGGTAATAAACAAGTGTTAAATAATGTTTCCTTTAATATTCCCCTGGGCTCAATTTGTGGTTTGTTAGGTTTAAATGGGGCCGGGAAATCGACATTAATGAAAATTATCACATCATTGGTGTTCAAGGATTCCGGAGAAATTAAATATCACGGGGAAAAGTATGAAAAGGATACCAGTTTTCTTACGATTGGATATATGATTGAATCCCCTTCCTTTTATAATGATTTATCAGGCTAAGATAATCTTTTGCTTCTTGCCACGTTGTATAATAATATCGGTAAAAAGCAAATCGAAGAAGTTTTAAATAAAGTCGGCTTACAAGATTCAAAAGATATTCCCGTTAAGAAATATTCTCACGGGATGAAACAAAGGCTTTATTTTGCCTATGCCATTTTAGATGATCCTCAGATATTAGTATTAGATGAACCCTTTAACGGCATCGATCCGGTTACCAGTAAATTATTTAAAGACTTAATTAAGGAACGAGCAAGTAAGGCTTGTACCGTTCTTGTCTCAAGTCATGTCATTAGTGATGTGAAACAAATATGTGATCAAGTTGTCATTCTTGATCGTGGAGTGGTTATTTATGATAACAGCGTTTCAAAAGATGACGACTTAGAACAATTGTTTATTTCCAAATTATCAAACAGCGGTCAGGCACAATGAAAACTTTTATTTTTGAATGCCGTAAATTCCATAGCAATAAAAAGCTTTCTTTATTGTTGCCAATCTATGCGGTTTATTCAGTATTGATGCGGAATTCTTAATTTATGAAAACGGCGTTTTTATGATCATTCTTGGTCAGATTAGTTTTTACTTAATCGCTGCTCTCAGCATTGTTTTAGGACTCAGGATTTGTGTTTCCGATTATGATAATGGTCATATTAAGAACCTGATGCAAGCCAAACTAAAAAGAAGTGAATTACGATTGGAAAAGCCATCTTTTTTGTAATTGTTACTGTTATTCTTGTTCTTACAATCACCGTAATCGCTTTATTGAGATCAAAGAACGGTGGATCCACAAATGTTTTAGTCATTAGCCACGGGAAAGCCAGAAGTATCAAAACTTATAACTATTTTGTTTCGAAAATGATTCTTAATTTAATGGTTGGTCTTAACTTAGGCTTTCTGGCTGTGTTTTTTAAAAGACTGGTGAAGAACACTTATTGCGGTGGTTTTCTAGCCATTAGTTGTTATTTTGGATTGCTAGGAATCTATCGTTTAATTTCATTACTGCTTAATAATGATACAGTAAGGGCGAAGGTAAAACTATATTTTGTTTTTATTAATGCCCAAGTAAATGACATCAGTTATTATCAATTACCCTTTTATTTTCTGGTGCTGTTTTATATTCTTGCTGTTTTGGCGTTATGTGGAATGATATATAAGAAAGAATTGCGACTGGATTTATAAAAGCATTGGACTTGCTATTTTTAAAATATGGTTTTGTCTATGACAAAAACAATGTTTAGAATGCATCAAGTTATGGAAAAGTGTTTTTAATTGTTCGGGATGTTCGTGTCTATGAGAATATGGACACGAACACTTTTTCATTTCCATGATTATTCTTTAATTATTATTTTATTTGTGCTATGATAATATCAGGAGAAAAAAAGATGAAAAAAGCATTCTTAAAAATTTGGAAATGTCGCGGATTAAGAATTATGATAATTATTATTTTATCCGTGGCTTGGATTTGGACGGTTTTCGCAATCATTCCTCCGGCGAAAGCAATGGCCGATAATCCTTTTATCGTCGATAAAGGGAAAGGACCGATGATTGCCGCCCACCGTGGTGGTAAAAAACTCAATCCCGAAAACACCTTTCTCGCCTTTGATGATGCGATTAATCGGTTTCACATTGAAATGCTGGAACTGGATTTAGTCCTGACCAAAGATAATCGCTTAGTAGTCATCCATAATTTATCGATTAATGCGGTGAGCGATGTTGAATTAGTTACCGGTTCCAATGCCGAGTATTTGGTCGGCGACCATAGCTTATCGGAATTACGCTTGTTTAACTACGGCTATGCTTTTAAAGATAAAAACAATAACCGTCCCTATGAAAATTTAGTTGCTCCGCTTCAAGCCGACCGGCGGGAAGTGATTGCTGCCAACCGCTTGCAAATCGCCACCATCGACGAAGTCTTTGATGCTTATTATAATCTTGATTTATTGTTTTCGGTCGAAATCAAAAATGGGGGCGAAACTGGGAAAAAGGCTTGCGATGTTTTAAACAGCATCCTTAATGATACTAAGCGCTATCCCGGGACGGATTTAGTTAATCGTGTTGTCGTCGGCACCTTCCATGATGAAATTGAAGCTTATTTAAAAACGACTTACCCCAAACTGTTACGAGGTGGAAGTGTTGGCGAAGTTACCAAATTTGTTTTAACCCAAATGTTGGGTGTTAATTTATTGGATAATTCGAACTTTGTTTGCTTGCAGATTCCGACCAGTCGGAAAGCCTTTAATATAAACATTAAATTAGATAAAAAAACATATATTAACCGTGCCCACCGTCGCAATATTTCCGTTCAGTATTGGACTATTAACGATGAAGCAACTATGCGTCATTTGATTGAACTAGGGGTGGATGTCATTATGACCGATGACCCCGAATTACTCTATCATGTTTTAAAAGATATGGGTTATCGAGATTAACAAGGAGGAACAATATGAAAAAACTAAAAATTGCCCTAATTGGGGCAGGAAGCACTTATTCGCCGGAATTGATTGAAGGCTTAATTAACAAAAAGGATTCTTTGCCCTTAGGTGAATTATATTTAATGGACATTGATGATCGCAAGCTTAAAATTGTCGGTGGACTTTGTGAGCGGATGATTAAAGCTGCCGGGCTTGATTGCCAAGTGGTGTTAAGCAAGTCCTTGGAAAATTCGCTTGTAAACGCCGATTTTGTGTTAGCTCAAATTAGGGTGGGAAAACTGCCAGCCCGCATTCTCGATGAAAAAATCCCCCTTAAATACGATTTAATTGGGCAGGAGACAAATGGCATCGGTGGTTTCTTTAAAGGGATGCGCACCATCCCCGTTATTTTGGATATTGTTAGGAAAATGGAACAATTATGCCCGGAAGCGTGGTTAATTAACTTTTCCAATCCTTCCGGAATGATTTGTGAAGCAGTCTTAAATTATACCAACATCAAGATGTTGGGACTATGCAATGTGCCCATTAATATGATTGACAGCGTTAAAAAACGCTTAAATTTACCCAATGCTTCAGTGGAATATGTCGGTTTAAATCACTTAACCTGGATTACGGCGATTACTGACCAAAAACAAGATTATTTACAAACGGCAATAGCGGCCGGTTTAAACAGTGAAGCGATGAAAAACATTCCTGCCAGCGGTTTTTCGGCGGACTTAATTCGCACCATCAAAGCGATTCCGTCGTCTTATTTAGAATATTATTATTTTAAAGATGCCAAACTGCAAAAAGCCAAAGAAGCCAAACAGACACGAGGTGAAGTTGTCAGCGAAATAGAAGAACAATTGTTGGAAATATATGCCAATGAAGCTTTGCATGTGAAACCGGAATTATTGTCTAAACGTGGGGGGGCTCGTTATTCCGAAGTGGCAATTAATTTAGTGGATTCCATTTATAACGATAAAGGCGATATTCAGGTGGTTAACACCCTAAACAAAGGAGCGATTCCCTTTATGGCTGATAGCGATGCCGTGGAAATCAGTGCGGTTATTGATAAAAACGGCGCCCATCCCATTCCTGCCCACTTTGATAATGAGCATATTAAAGAATATATGCTGATGATGAAAGCTTATGAAAAACATGCCGTTAAAGCCGCCATTAGCGGTGATGAAGACGAAGCCATGCGCGCTCTTCTCATTAATCCTTTAGTGTTTGATTATAAAAAAGCTTATCCGTGCTTTCAAGAGTTGAAGCAAGCGCATAAGGAGTTTTTGCCGCAGTTTTTTAAGGAGAAAAAATGATGAAAAAATTAATTTTAGGTGTTGACGGCGGTAACTCCAAAACCGATTTCTTTTTGTTTGATACCGACGGTAATTTTTTAGATTTTCATCGTGGACCAACCTGCAGTCATGAACAGTTTAAAGATAGTTATCAGGGCGCTTTTAATGCCCTGAAAAAGAATTTAGATGTTTTCTTTTTTCGTAACGCTTTAAAAGCATCGGAAATAAGCGCTGCCGTTTTCGGTTTGGCCGGGGTTGATACTCCCGTTCAGAAAAGCAATATGGAAAAAGTGGTGGCCGATTTAGGATTTGCCAACTTTAAAGTAGTCAATGATTCCTTTTTACCGATTAAAGCGGCGACTTCCAAAGGTTATGGCGTTTGTTCGATTAACGGAGCCGGAACATCATGCGGCGGCATTGATTCTTTCGGTTCGTATTTGCAAGTTGGTGGTATCGGCAGTATTGTTGGCGATGAAGCCGGCGGTTTTTACATTGCCCGCATGGCCATCCGCAGTTGTTACGATGAACAGTACCGCTTCGGAAAACCAACAACACTCTCCCCCATCGTAATGGATTTATTGAAAGTTACCGATAAATACTATTTGATGGATGCCATCAGTGCCCATCTTTTAGCCCGTAGTATTGACTATAACGCCCTAACTTTGGCGGTCTTTTCGGAAGCCCAAAAAGGCGACTTGGTCAGCCAGGAGATTTTAAAACAAATCGGTGAAAATTTGGCTCGGTCCGTTTCCGGTTGTATCAGCAATTTAGATTTTATCGGAACTGTTGAAATCGTGTTGGCGGGAAGTGTTTGGGTTAAGGGAGCATCACCGCTGATGTATGAAGCCTTCCAAAAGAAAGTTTTAGAATTAACTAAAAGAGATATCGAGATTATCACCTTAACGGCTCCACCGGCCACCGGCGCCATTATTTGGGCCATGGAACTGGCTAGTGGGGAATTTCCCCCTGCCAAGCTTCGACAGCTTATCATTAATAATGTTTTGGAGCAACTGAATAAGCAGGGCTAATTATGAAGATTGTTCTTGGATCCAAATCCCCCCGCCGCAAAGAGCTTTTGCAACAATGCGGGATTAGTTTTATTGTTGATGAATCGACAGTCGCCGAAGTTGTGAAAGAATATCAAAATCCGCAAGATTATGTGATGCAAATGGCCATCTTAAAAGGGGAGGATGTTTTTTCCAGACATCCAAAAGATTTGGTTATTTGTGCCGATACGATTGTTTGTTTGGATGAATTAATCTTGGGAAAACCCCATAATCCGCTAGAAGCCCAAGCGATGTTACAAACTTTATCCGGTCGAACCCATAATGTTTTGACCGGAGTATATCTACGCCTCGGTGCTAAAAAGAAAGTGTTTGTTGTGAAAACCGAAGTTTCGATTGATAAACTGTCAGAAGAAGAAATTAATCAATACATTATGATGGGCGAAGCCTATGACAAAGCCGGTGCTTATGCCATTCAAGGTTTCTTTGGAAAATATGTAAAGAAAATCAGGGGCGATTATTATAATGTCATGGGTCTTCCTTTAAACCGTTTATATCGTGAATTACAAAAGTTCAATCAAAAAACCTCTTAAATTTGTCTTTAAGAGGTTTTTCATTAGGCTTGTAAATAAGCAATCAGTAATTTCAAAGTGTTGTTGACGGCATCTTCATGAGTTCGTTCCATGCCGTGGGAAGCACTCACACCCGGACCCACAAGACCGCCTTTGAGGTTGTTGCCGCTTCTTAAAGCGGCTGAAACGTCGGAGCCGTAATACGGATAAATATCTAAAGCAAAGGATAATTTTTCTTTTTTAGCAATCGCCACTAGATTGTTGGTGATATCGAAATCATAGGGGCTGAACGAGTCCTTGGCGCAAATGGAAACATCATATTCCGTACAACTTAAATCATCACCGATACATCCCATATCAACAGCAATCATTTCATCCAAATCAGGGATGGAAGCAGCACCGTGACCAACTTCTTCATAGGTCGAGATAATGATACTTAGAGAATGTTTTAAAACCATCTTGGTTTTTTTAATGTGGTCCATTAAAGCAAACAAAATGGCGACACTGATTTTGTCATCTAAAAAACGGGATTTAATGAACCCTGATTCCGTAATCACGGTTTTCGGGTCAAGGGCGATAAAATCACCGGGCCCAATGCCCAGTTTTTCCACATCGCTTTTGTTTTTCACTTTGGCATCTAGGCGAATATGCATCGTGTCCTGAGTGCGGGGCATGGTTGAAGCTTCTTTGTAAACATGGGTCGCCGGCGCATTGGATAGAAAGGTTCCCGTAAACTGCTTGCCGCTTCTCGTTAGAATATAACAATACTCACCGTCGTAAGTCGGAAGCAATGGTCCGCCAATAACCGAAAACTTTAAAGTGCCGTCGGCAGCAATCGATTTGACCATCGCTCCTAAAGTGTCAACATGGGCACTGAGGCCAAGGCGATATTGATCAAGGCCCGGAAATTGGATAATGAGATTGCCTTTTTGCGTAAGATGGTGCTGGAAGCCTTCCTTTTCACAATGTTTCTTTAAAAAGTTAATAACGTTTTTGGTATAGCCGCTGGGGCTGGGGATTTCTAAGATTTGTTTTGCAAAAGCTAAAATGTTCATTTTTTTAATCCTTTCTTAATGCTTTCCAAGTCATCTATGTTATAAAGATAAGGAGTTTTACAATAATGGCAGATGATTTCTGCTTGATGGTCTTCGTGGATAATCTTATCGATTTCTTCAGCCCCCAAAGTAGCGATGCCCCTGGAAAAATGCTCTTTGGAACAATGGCAGGCATAAGTGACAGGGAGGGTTTCCAAAATGGTGACCTTATGATCAAACAGATAATCAAGCAAATCTTCCAAGCGTTCGTATTGCTTAAGTAATTGGGAAAAGTTTTTTAAAACTGCGGTTTTACTTTCCAAGTAAACGATATCTTCTTCCAAGGCGTCGGGTAATAATTGGACCAACAAACCGCCACTGACAGAAGCCGTATTGTCTTCTTTGATGGTAATTCCCAAACTGATTAAGGACGGTGTTTGTTCACTTTTGGTAAAGTAATAAGCAAAATCGTTTGCCAGTTGTCCGGACTGTAAAGGGACGCTCGAAACAAACAAATCTTTAAGTTGTAAATCTTTGATAACATCCAGATGCCCATTATCACCGAGGGTTGCTTTATCATCCAAAGCATCTTGTTTAGAAAAATGGACATGGGGATAATCGACATAACCGCGAACTTCACCATAGGCGTTACCATCAACAACGACATTGCCGATAGGGCCGTTTCCGTTTAGTTTAATCGTTAAGGCTTCCTTACCTTTGAGCATTGCGCCCATGATAACCCCCATAGTTAGAGCTTTTCCCATAACGGAGGCGGCACTCGGCCACAAGTCATGAATGATAATGGCATCATTAACAATCGCCGTTGTTTTTCCCAGATAAACCCGGACCCGCTTATCACAAATTAGGGCTTTTAATAAATAATCCATATAAACCTCACCTGCCGTATATTATAGCACAAGTTAGGAAAAAACATAGGAAAATAGTTTATTAATGATTAGTTCTATGGTATAATACTTAAAAAGAAGAAGCGAGAAGAATATGGATAAAGTCGTTGTAAAAAGCAAGTATAAGCCACAGTTTCATAAGAAGTTTTATTATTTCCACATGTTCCGTAAAGGAGCAACGGTTTATTTCTATTTGTTGGCCGGAGCCTTTGCCCTTTATTTAGCGATTCAAAATACCCTTGATGATGCGGCTACGGTCACCAATTTAATGATTTCCTGGAGTTTTGCGGTGCTGATTTTTTTAATGATTCCGGTTTTCCTCTTTGGAAGAGTTTTTCAAATTGTAAAACAAATAAAGAAAGAGCGGGGCGAAAGCTTGGAAATCTTGGAGTTTACGAAAGCCAAAATTGTGAGAATCATTGAAGGGCAGGAAAACAAAGTTGTTTTGGGATGGGAGAACTTTGAAAGCGCCTATGAAATGAAGGATTGTTTTTTCTTCTATATTGATAAAGAGCATGGACTGGTGATTGTGAAGGATGATATTACGGAAGGCGGAGTGGAATTATTCCGTAAATTAATTAATCAAAACTTCCCTAAAAACAAAAAAGGACAACCGAACTTCCGCAAAATGTATAAGGAAAAAAGCCATGATTAATACCGATGACTATCGGGCCTATCGAAAACAAAACGAAAACTTGATAAAGTTATTAAAGGATAATCAATCCCTCCTTTATGAGCGCATCAGTGATGTATTATTGGTTTTAGACTATGTTGATCAGCTGGTGAGGGAGCACTCCCGCATTGATGAAGAACTGGAAGTCATTTTCGATGCCGGTTTTTCTTATTTCCATGAACAATGGGAACTATTACAAATGATTTATCAGCAATATTTCCACCATGATATAATCAGTTTTAATATCTACAGTCCCTTAATTAATTATTTACTTTACCTTGATGATTTGGAAGAAACCTTAGCGGATAAAGACTTATTAACTGATGAGCGTAAAGAAGAGATTCGGGAAATGTACGGAATTATCGAAGAAAAACTAATTAACAAAACTTCGTTCGACATTTCGCTATTTGATGATTTTGATTTTCGCTTACAAGGGATTATTCCCGACGGTTTAATGACGACCATGGAAATCTTCAGTATGATTGTGGAAGAACTGCAACTATAGAAAAAACCACCGCCGTGGTGGTTTTTTATTTTGGTCGCATATGTGGGAATAACAAGACATCACGGATGGAATCGGCGCCGGTTAATAACATAACCGTGCGGTCAATGCCAATGCCTAATCCGCCGGTTGGAGCCATTCCGTATTCCAAGGCTTTTACAAAATCATCATCCATTTCTGCAGCTTCCTCGTTTCCGAGGGCTTTTTCTTTGATTTGATTTTCAAATCTTTCTCTTTGGTCAAGCGGATCATTTAATTCCGAGAAAGCGTTGGCGAATTCTTTTTTATTGATAAATAATTCAAAGCGTTCGGTAAAGCGCGGATCAACACTCTTTTTGGCTAAAGGGCTGATTTCCAAGGGATGCCCGAAAACAAAGGTTGGTTGAATGAGGGTATCTTCCACATACTTTTCAAAGAATAAATTGACAATATGGCCAAAGGCCCGTTCGTGTTTAGTTAGTTCAATTTCATGCTTATTAGCTAAGTCAATTGCTTCGTCCAAGGAAGTTAGCTTAAAGAAGTCAATGCCGGTTTGTTCTTTGATGGCTTCAACCATATGCACTCGCCGGAAGGGAACATCAAAGCGGAGTTCATGACCTTGATAAGTAATTACTTGTTTGTTTAAAACTTCTTTAGTTAGAAAGCGGAAACATTCTTCAACTAAGTCCATCATCCCGGCCATGTCCGAATAAGCTAAATAAGCTTCAACGGTAGTAAATTCCGGATTATGAGTGGCATCCATGCCTTCGTTTCGGAATAGTCTGCCGATTTCATAAACGGCTTCCATACCGCCGACAATCAAGCGTTTTAAAGGAAGTTCGGTGGCAATCCGCAAGTAGAAATCCATATCTAAAGCATTGTGATGCGTTATGAACGGCCGCGCATTGGCACCGCCGAGGATGGGTTGTAAAATCGGGGTTTCCACTTCCACAAATCCTTTTTGATCAAAGAACTTTTGAAAAGCGCGGATGATTTTTGGCCTTAAAAAAGCGATTCTCTTAGCTTCTTCATTCATGATTAAATCAACATAACGGTGGCGCCGGGCTTCTTCCTTATCTTGAAGACCGTGGAATTTTTCCGGAAGCGGTCGCAAAGCTTTCGATAGATGGGTGTAGTTGCTGGCTTTGACGGTTAATTCGCCGGTATCCGTCCGGATGATGAAACCTTCAACACCGACGATATCGCCGATATCACCTTTTTTGAAAGTTTCAAATTGTTCTTCCGAAAGCATATCGCTGCGAACATAAATTTGCAATTGGCCATAACGATCCTGAATATGCATAAAACCGGCTTTGCCTTTGACCCGACGGGTCATAATGCGGCCCGCGACGATGGCTTTCACATTTAACTCCAGTAATTGCTCTTTCGTGTGGTTTTGGTATTGTTCATTTATCGTTTGGGAGTTGGCGGTTCTGGTAAAAGCGGCCCCAAAGGGATCAATGCCACGACTGCGTAATTCTTCCGCTTTGGCTCTTCTAACCAACTCTTGATCGCTTAAATTTAATTGATTATCCATAATTTCACCTCTGATTTTGATTATTAATTATACCAAAAAAAAATAAAAAAGACAATGAATACTAATCATTGTCACATAAAAGCGGTTCAAGGAGCTTAGCAATTACCAAGTAACCGTTATAACTGATATGAAGACCTTCCACAGTATATTCTTTTTTTAAATTACCTTTTTGGTCCGTTAGATGGTCGTAGATGTTAATAAAAGGAAAATGATTGTCTTCGCAGTAGGCCTTCATAAGGGCATTGATTTTTTTAATTTGCTTATTTTTCCTTGGAAAAACCAAGAAGGGTGAAAAAATTACCGCTTTCGGGTTAACCGGATATAGTGATAGAAAATAAATCCGGGCTTTGGGAAGTTTAGTTTTTAATTCACTTAAAATCTTTTGGATGTTGTTAACAATGACCGGGATTTTGGTTCTTGCCCGTAAATCGTTTGTGCCAATTTGGACCAATACTTTCCTTGGCTTCAAAACGATGACATTATCATGCAAACGTTCTAACACTCCGGTAGTCGTATCGGAAGCAATACCGCGGTTGTAAACACCGATGTTGGGAAAGAACTCATTTATTTTAAAGAATTCGGTTAAGGAATCACCGACAAAGACGATTTGGCCTTCCGGTACCCGGTGGTTTAATTCGGTATATTGCCGGGCTTTTTGGTAAATGGAAATACGCAAATACTTGGTGATATAAATTAACAACAAAATAAAAAAAGTGGAAACAATAATGAGAAAGACAATAAATAAGGGTAAGATAATATCTTTTAACATAATAATCCTCCCAAGCAAACTACTTTTTATCAATTATAACACAGAACAAATTGTAATGATATTGTTTGCACAAATTAAGTTAATATTGTATAATAAACCAAGGTGAAAGTGATGAATATTTTATCTTTTATTTCTGATTATTGGCTCATTATTCTTTTTTTTGGTACCGCCGCCATTTTATTTTTGGTTTGGGAAATCATTATTCCGATTGTAAAAAACCAGCAAATGTATAAGCATTTAGAAGCTTGTACCTTTGATAATGATTATCGTTTATCCAGAAGTTTTTTAAAAAAAGCCGATTTTGTTTTAGAAGACGATGAAGAAATCATCTTTGTGAAGATGGTAATGATTCCCCGTAAATCCGCCTTAACGATTAACAACGCCTTTACTTTCCATTTGTTTTATGGTGGTTTATCGAAACGCCCAGGCCGGCGTTATCCGTATTCTCGTTATTTAACGGAAGTCCAATCGTTTTTAAAATGGCAACCAAATATGGATAAACCCTTTCGCAAAGTGGTCGTTCTTGATCCGTCAACAGAAAAAATACAAAAATATTTAAATGAATCCGAACTTGCTTTGGTTCCGGAAGGTGAAAAAGTTTACGACTATCAAGTTGTCAGCAAGAACAACTTTAAAGAAAAAATACTTGATTAAGAGGATATTATGAAAAAGTGCTTAATTATATTATTATTATTTAGTGCCATTATTTTTATTGGTTGTGATAACGACGATGAAGAAGTTGATATTTATACGACGATTTATCCGGTTGAATTCTTGGTTAAAGAAATTGTTAAGGACCGCTTAAGTGTTAAGTCTATTTATCCTCGTGGGAAAGATGTTCATGATTTTGAATCAAGCCCCAAAGATTTGATTAAGATGTCCAAAGCCAAATTGATTTTCCATATTGGCTTGGGATTGGAAGTATTCATCGAACGAGCTAAAACATCGACTTTGAAAGATGTGCCGATTGTCCCCCTAAGTCATAACATTTTAGTTGTTTTACTTAACAGTACCGATTTAGTGGAAATGATGCATGGCGATGTAACGGAAGAAAATGTTTTCTACGACCCTCATATTTGGCTTGATCCCAATAAGATGATCATCATGGCCGATACGGTTTTAGAACATGTGATTGAAAAATTTGCTTCCACGCCGGAAGATATCGATTTTTTCACAACCAATGCCAATACTTTGAAAACGGAATTAACTTTAATTGATATGGAATTTAAAGATACTTTAAATAATCCGAACATTGCCAACAAAACGATTATGGTTGATCATGATGCTTATGCTTATTGGACGATTCGATATGGTATTGACAGAATTAAACTACGCAATGATAATGAAAGCTCCGATGTCGTTCCCCAAGAAATCAAACAAAAAATTGCGCTTGCGAAAGAACTAGGAATAAAATATATTGTTGTTTCTAAAAATGAAATGGAATCTTCGATTGTTAATCAATATTTGTCGGAACTAGAGTTAACAGAAAGTGCCAAAGTTTGTCTACATCATTTAGGAACAATCACCAGCGAAGAAGAAAAAAACGGATTTAATTATTTTTCCATTATGCGTGAAAACATTCGCTTAGTTGGAATTATTGTTCCCAAACAATAATTGTTAAGCACTCTTACCGAAGAGTGCTTTTTATGGCAGGGGGAAAAGTTGTAAAAATCCTTGCAATTAATCTTCTTTTGTAGTAGAATATTAAGACGGTAAAAGAGATTATATGGTGGGGTAGCGAAGTGGCTAAACGCGGTGGACTGTAAATCCACTCTCTCCGAGTTCGGTGGTTCGAATCCACTCCCCACCACCATTTTATTTTTTCCAAGATTAACTTTGGAAGATGTTTTAGGGCTATAGCCAAGCGGTAAGGCAACGGACTTTGACTCCGTCATTCCGGTGGTTCAAATCCACCTAGCCCTGCCATTTAAATATTTTAGTTGGTTTAGACCAACTTTGACTAGTAAATAGCTCATTTGGGCTATTTTTATTTTCTATTAAATGATTTTAATAAAATGCTTTGCCATTTGCCTGGACATTGGGTGGACATTTGCTAGGACATTTGCTAAAATAAAGAGCGAGAAAAGAGATAATGAGTCTATGGTATATTTCAAAAAATATATTAATTGGAGTCAAAACATGATCAATAAAGAAACAATTAAAAAAGTTTTGAACAACAACAATATAAATAAAATCAAGTTGTTAAATCAAGGATGGTCCAATGACTGTAAATATTATATTGAAGACATACAGCAGCAAAAATTTATATTGCGGATATCGGATATTTCTTTATATGATACTAAGTTAGCACAATATAATTATTTAAAAGAAATAAATAAGCTTAATATTAATGCCCCTGTTCCAATTGAGTTTGGAACATTTGATAATCAAGTTTATATGTTGCTATCATGGGTTCATGGTGATGATGCTTTAGAAGTTATTCCCACACTTGATGAAAAAAGCCAATATGAGTTAGGAATAAAAGCGGGATTAATGCTAAAGCAAATTCACTCCATACCGGTTGCTAGCAATCAAATATGGTATGAAGTATTTAAAAATAAAATACCCCAAAAGATTAAAAAAGCAAAAGCAGCGCTTATTCAACATCAACATCTAGATACATTCATTGATTATGTTTTAAATAATATGGAGATTATAAAAAATAATCCCATGAAATTAACACATGGAGATTATCATCTGGGGAATATGGTTATTTCCAAGGATTTAAAATTAGGAATCATTGATTTTGATAAAGTCGCAATTGCCGATCCAATTGATGATTTTAAACCATTTGCTTGGAATGTCAGAAAATCACCCGTTTTCGCAACCGGATTAATTGATGGTTATTATAGCGGTAAACCCCAAGAAAGTTTCTTTAAAGCATTAACATTATATGCTGCCGAATCATGCATTGCCAATGTTGCTTGGGCAATTAGTTTCGGCGAAGAAGAAATCAAAATAGCAAGCGAAGTTTCTGATCAGACATATGAATGGTATAAAGGTTTTAGTTTAATTGTGCCGACTTGGTATGAGAAAAACCTAAAAAACAAATTCAAAACCCTCTTCACCAATAATAAGACAAGGATTATTCTTTCATTGAAACAAGAATACCTTGATCGAATTGTTGAAGGAAAAAAGCAATTTGAATATCGATTTAGTATTCCAATAGAAGATCTGGAAGCGTATTTATATATACCAACTCCTCATAAAAAAATAGCAGGAACTTTGGAACTGAAAAACACCAGATGGATGGATAAAAAAGAAGTGAGTACATTTTACCAAAAGGTTGGCGATGGAGAATATGAAACAATGTTTGCTTGGATAGGCGAGCGAAAGGGATGCTATGTTTCCAAAATAGATTCTGTAACCTTGTTTAAACAAGCAATATCGTTTAAATATCTAAAAGATAACTTTAATTTTACCGCTCCCCAACAGTGGTTATATTTGCATAAAAATAAAAAATTAGAGGAATATTTAAGCGAAGTTAAATATTTGAGCACAAAAGAATAAGATGCTCAATGTGCTATTAAAAAGTATGCTAGAGGTTTTAAATTAATTTAGGGTAAAAATTAATATTTTAAGCATCATCAATTTGTTGCAAATGTCAACTTGAAATTGACCACCCTTAGCAATTTGAATTTAACCCCCTCGAATTCGAGGGGTTTTTGAAAAAAGCCGGCAGTAATGCTTTCACTCTCTCTCCACAAAAATGGGTTAATACTACAAATGCAAAAGAAATTTATGTGAAAGTTGGAAGAGGTGGTGAAACTTTTGCACATAAGGATATTGCATTTAAATTTGCTTCATGGATTTCAGCAGAGTTTGAGTTATATATCATTAAAGACTATCAAAGATTAAAAGATGACGAAAACTTAAGGTTGTCACTAAGTTGGAATCTTCATAGAGAGATTTCAAAGATTAATTATCAAATTCATACGGATGCTATTAAGGAATATCTCTTAAGGGAGCTTACGAATGAACAGCTATCATATAAATACGCAAGTGAGGCAGATATGCTTAATGTAGCATTATTCAATAAAACAGCTAAACAATGGCGTGAAGAAAATCCTGATTTAAAAGGCAATATGAGGGATTGTGCAAGTATTAATGAACTTTTAGTACTTGCTAATATGGAGAGTTATAACGCAGTAATGATAAGCAAAGGTATGGAACAAAAAGAAAGAATGATTGAACTTAGAAAACTTGCACGAATGCAACTGTTATCACTAGAGAAATTAAACTCAATAGGATTTAAAAGTTTAGAAGACAAAACAAAATAATAGTATTTTTATAATAAATTTTAATGATTAAACAATATATATGGTTAAATGAAATTGACCAGTTTTTAGAAAAACAGCGATTTGAAATTGATTCGGTTATTCTAAACAATTATATAGACTATTAGAAAAACAAATAAGAGTATGATATTATAGGTATAGAAACCGATTCGCTTTTATTATTATGATGACCAACAAAAATACACTTATAGATAATTACTAGAAAAAAATTATAAAATCATTTTTTGTTTCATAATAAAAGCTGAATGAGAGAAAAATAGAAAATGGAGAAAATATGAAAAAGATTTTTGTTTTTTTATCACTATTGATTCTTGCCGTACTCATTAGCGGGTGTTTGTCAACCAATAAACTTACCGTCACCTTTGATTTAGGTGGTGGATTAATGCCAGAAGGGACGCCAACCGTTATCACCAATATTTCAAAGGGAGACTCGATTGCACTGCCAATTCCAACTAAAGAGGGATTTGTATTTTGTGGATGGTTCTTAGGCTCTAGCGCTGATGATGGTCAATTTACTAATGATACGGTTGTCACGAAAGACTTAACCCTTTATGCATTGTGGAAAGAAGATTCCCAACTAATAATTGAATTTTTCAACATTTTGGACAGTAAGAATTATACTGTTGCTTATGAACGCCATGAAAACCTTAATGTTGGTTCAAATAGTAGTGGTTCTTTAGAGCATATGAATTTTCAAATTCAAAATCATGATGATAGAAAAGTTCATACTTACACTTATCATGAAAAGCAATTTTTGAATCAACAGAATCCAAATAAAACTGTCAATAATTGGACAAAAAAGAGTTATCTATATGAAGATAAAACAGGGTTTTATAAGTTTTATTTGAATTCATATTTCGATCGTTGGGATTTTAAGAAAACGAATGAACCTTATAAACCAGTTCTTTTAAAAAACATATTTGACCTCTTTGACATCAATTTGTTTACAAAGCGCTCTAATGTTGCTATTTATGATTACACTGTTACTCCTGAATTTTTGAGTTATTTTCCACTTGATTTTGCTGATGGTATTCTTGAGTATACAGCAAATGCCTATTTAGACATTGACCAGAAGAAATTAGCAATGACGATTCAAGTAAGTGGCACGACATCATCAGGCATTCCTCTTACAGCAACTACCGATATAACAATTACTTTCTCTGAAGTTGGAACAACTACCGTTATCTTCCCATTTGATATGGTTCGTTCAGAATTGGTAGCTTATATTAATGAGGACACTCATAACCGCAAAGAACTACACTATACCGATAACCAATCTAAAGAAAACTATTTTGCGTATATGGATGACATTGTTGATGAAGTTGATACTGCTTCTCTGTATCGTTTAGAAGAGTTATACAGAAGTTATCAAGGGATTATCGGGTCATACCAACTTCCTATTGATCCAATCTTAGAAATGCGTTATCTTGCAAAACAGCAAATTACTAATCAATTTGAACAGTTTAAAAAAACTGCTACTGCTGATAGTGTTGCGACTATGGAAGAAATTGTCGCTTCAGCATTTAACCTAATTGATGATACAACTGACCAATATGCCATGGAGAACATTGTTAATGACATGATAGAAGACTTACAAAAAGCGTTTGTTAAAGATCCTATTATTATAAAAAAAGAAACATATATTAGCTATTTACAACGCATCCATGACATTTATGTGAATGCTACTAATGATGAAGATAAAATCGCTGATTTAGAAGCTTTGCATGAATTATATGATGATGCCATTCGGGATGCTGCTGATTTAGTTGCTTTAGAAGAAGCACGGCTTACCGCATTTAATGCTTACCGTAACTTTGAAATCACGCTTGAAGAAGAGGGATTGGTTGCTACCAAAATCAGCCTTATTACTTATGTTGTCAACTTACATCAACTCACAATCATTGATTATCAAGACATAGTCTATGCGTTTAATCAACCACTTCATGATTTGTATCTCCAAAACATAGATGAACTCCTTGATGCTCAAACTTTACAAGCAATCATGGATGTTTTCCAAACATTCCTGAATCAATATTATGCTACTACTTTAAGGGAAGTAAGAGCGCTAGCACTAAGTGAACTTGAGAAACAAATCGCTCCTTACCGTGCTGCTCTTCTTGCCGTTGATGAGGCCGTATTTGAAGCAAAATATCAAGAAGTTCTAGCTATCATTAATACTGAAACCGACTATCACTTTATCATTAAAACACTAACTCATTTCTTATATGATGAAATTGTTCACTTTACCTATAATCAACTGCTCCTTGAAAAAGGATTAGCTATTGCACATCTCGAATATGAACTTGCCCAATTTAAAAAGACTGCTACTGCTGATAGCATTACTAATCTCGATGCTGCATTCTTAACTCATAAAGCCAATATTGAAGCTGCTACAACCATAGATGATGTCAATTTTGCAGATAGTCAAGTTTTATATGTTTTAAGAGATGCTTATGTCTTAGACCCCAATAAGGATACGTCTCATATTGTTGATAAATTATCAACAGAGACAAGTATCTTATTGCGAGCTGCTATGACGATGTTTGGTGAAAATATTACTTATGTTTTATTGTGGGTTCTTCATGTTGAAATGGTTCGCCTTTCTTTGATCAATAGTGCCGAAGAAGCTGAAACACTGTATGATGATTTGATGGCTTTGTTGCAAAGATTACCACTCGCTTATAATCAAGAAAAATTATTAGAGGCGAAAGATAAGATTGCTGCATTTCTAGATGAAATGTATGATGAAGCCGTTTTGAATCTTCCTAATTTACCGGACAATTTTACAACTGATTATCAAGCACTTGTTTTAGTAATGAATAATGCTCAAGATTTCTTTACTTTTAGTTGTCATGCTGCCGAAGTATATCGCTTTTTAAGAATTAAATGATTGTCGTTCTCCGTTAGGAAGCATTGTATCAATTACTCTATTACTATGAACAATACCAAGAATTAGTTGCTTTCGAAGCACAAACGAAACTAGATGCCCTATATGAGCAGTATACGCTTGAAATTCAAAGCAATCAAAATGAAGAACAACTCTATTATTTCGTTCAATATTTTGTTGAGCAGTGTCAGTCAATTACTGGGCATTAAGGTGCCTTTAGAAGAAATGCGCAATCTTTTTGAACGGATTTTTAGGATAATTCTACAAATTCCCCCCCTTTTCGTTTAATCGAATATGTAACAAGTTAGAACGATTAGAATAAGGAAAAGCCAATCACTTTTTGAAAAGAAATTTTACTTAGAATCCTAACCTTCCTTGTAAGTAAAATAAAGTCCTAAATATTTTACTTAGAAGATGTTTATAGTAAACTGAAATTGACCAGATGTTAAGGAAAATTAAAAAATAAGTAATCCTAAGTTGACATGATATCTCTAAAGAAGATAGAGAATAAAAATAAAGATAAGACCAAAGGGTTTAAGGGGAATGTGTCCCCTTAATCCTTCTGGTAGAAATCGATATTTTTCACTCTAAATACTTTAAGGAGGTATCATTTTTTATAGCAAAAAGAAAATTAAATCAAGAAATCATGTTTAATGTGTTAATGTCAAAATAACAATTTTTGACTTTCAAGATTTGGTAGTGTAAAGTTTTATTGGGTAAATAATAAATGAGATACTTATTAGAGTGGAGTTCTTAAATATTATTTGCTCATTTTTTTATCTTAAATAATCCCATTTTATACTGGTCAATCTTTTAA